>Ga0326511_10001271_pt1 | contig 21200 bp, 22 predicted proteins | sample 0_2496_0518_D_FD_203701 | JGI IMG/M metagenome (GOLD analysis project Ga0326511, IMG submission 203701) | Bovine rumen microbial communities from UC Davis, California, United States - 0_2496_0518 | ecosystem: Host-associated > Mammals > Digestive system > Stomach > Rumen | place: USA... | reverse complement strand
GTGGCTGGAAGGGCCGTTCGCTGGGTCGCGCCGGCGTCCATGACAAGCAGGCGCTGGTGCTCGTCAACCTCGGCGGTGCCACGGGCGACGAGATTGTCCGTCTCTGCGAGGCCATCCGTCGGGATGTACAGTCGACCTTCGGCATCACCATCCATCCGGAGGTGAACATCGTTTAGGAAGAGTTGTCTTTGTTGTCCCAGTTGTCTTTTTAGTAACATGAAAATAGTCTTCTTAGGTACAGGAACATCGTGCGGCGTGCCGACCATCGGCTGCCAGTGTGACGTCTGCCAGAGCACGAACCCCAAGGACAAGCGGCTGCGCTGCTCGGCGCTGATTGAGACGTCGACGACGCGCCTGCTCATCGACTGTGGTCCCGACTTCCGCCAACAAATCATGCCGCACCCCTTCCGCCGCATCGACGGCATCCTCATCACCCACGCCCACTACGACCACATGGGTGGTATGGACGACATCCGCCCCTACTGTCAGTTCGGCGAGATCAACGTCTATGCCGACCCCCTGGCCCGTCAGGGAATGCTCCAGATGCTGCCCTACTGCTTTGCCGAGAACCGCTATCCCGGCGTCCCGGCCATCCAGTTGCACGAGATACACAAGCACGAGCCGTTCAGCATCGGCGACATCGGCATCACCCCCATCGAGGTGATGCACCACGACCTGCCCATCTTGGGTTACGTCTTCACCAAATTAGCATCATCCACGACTGATCATCCTTCGCCCACGACGTCACCGGAGCTCGTCTACATCACCGACATGAAGTGTATTGCCGACGAGGAGCTGCCCTACATCGAGGGTTGCAATACGCTGGTGGTCAACGCCCTGCGCCAGAAGCCCCACCACTCGCATCAGACGCTCGCCGAGGCCGTCGCTTTTGCCCGTAGGGTAGGGAGCCGCCGCACCTACTTCGTCCATGCCAGTCACGACATAGGACTACACGACGAGGTCAACAGGCAGTTGCCTGCTGATATGCAGATAGCTTACGATGGGTTGGTGATAGAAGTGTGAAGTTAGTGCTTATGCTTCTTCTTGCTGCCTGAGAAAAGGCTTGTAAGCCCGCCGTAATTACGGTGCAGCTTACGGTACAGCAGAATCAGGTCGATGACTGTCATCCCGTTGGCAATGAGACTGGCGATATAGTCGCCCTTCGTCGTCTCCTCGCGCTTGACGAAGATTTTTCCCCACAGACCGCTGACCTGAGTGCTGTCTGTCTGAATCTGTTCCAGGAGCGCGTCCTTGCGCGCTCTGATCTCCTCTAAGGAGCTGAAAGTCGGCTGTTGTTTCTTCGTGGGAACCATCTTCTCTCTTGATTATTTACTCATCAACAGGTCTGCCAGGAACCTCACCAACGGACGCTCTATCCACTGGTGACGCTTGACGGCAAAGAGCAGTAACAGCAGCAGGTGCAGCGCCGCCACGATGAGATAGGCCAGCGACATACTGACATAGCTGCTGAGCCATTGGGCCAGTGCCAGCGACAGGAACAACATGACGGCGATGATCAGCAGGAAGAAGATCACCGCCAAGGCGGTGGCCGTCAGCAGGCGCACCACCTTGTCGATGATGTCCAGCTTCACATATTCCTTCTGCAACCCGAGGTAGTGCTTCAGCACTTCCACGAGTTGCGCGATGGTCTCAACGTTCTTGTCGCTCGACAACATCATCAATTATCAATTATCAATTGTCAATTATCAATTGTCAATTATCAATTGACATTGTCTACTCCTCGTCCGTGACGTCCTGGATGTCGTCCACCAGGTCGCCCACTTCCTTGCGGCTGAGTTTGATGTTATGCTTCTTGAGGAAATCCTCAACAGCGTCAGTAATTTTTACACGTGTCTCCTGACCCTTCTCCGGGGCAACGAGGATGCCAATGGCAGCGCCGGCGATGGCTCCGCCAAGGAAAGCGCCAATGTAACCTAAACTTTTCATAGTCATTTCTCTGTTTTTGTAAAGTAACTTGTGGTTTTCTCTCGCAAAGATAGTCATTTTTTGCGAAACATCAAGAAAAAATGCTGTCATTTTTTGTTAAAACGGATAAAATGCCATGTATTTAACAAAGTTTAGGTTACAGATCGTCGCACTTTTCGTAAAAATTCGTACTTTTGCTGTGTCATTAGATAAAAGAACATAACATATTATTCATAAAACAACAGAGAAACATGAAAAAGTACATGGTTTTATGCGTAGGTCTGAGCCTCGCAATGGTATTTGCAAGCTGCGGTAAGAGCAGCGAGAGTGCTTACAAGAAAGCTTACGAGAAGGCAAAGTCGCAGGAGGCAGCTACCACGGTAACTCAGCCCGTTACGACTGTTCCTACCACCCCTGTCACCGTACAGCCCGTGCAGACACAGCCCGCCACTCAGACGACTGTAGCTCCCGTTGCTGACAGGGACGTGCGTTCGGAAAGCGTTCAGCTCGTTAGTGGCACCGGTCTGAGGGCATACAGCGTCGTTGTCGGCTCGTTCAAGGGTCAGGCCAATGCCGAGGGTCTTCAGCAGCAGTTGCGTAACAACGGCTACAATGCCCAGATTGTTCGTAAGGATGCTGCCGACGGTGTTTGGTTCCGCGTCGTCGCCACGACTTTCGACACCAAGGATCAGGCCATCAACAGCCGCGACGCTCTGCGTGTAACCTATCCGGGAGCTTGGCTGCTCTTCAAACAGTAAGCCTTGGCTCGCATATTATCTATCGACTACGGGAAGAAACGTAGCGGACTGGCAGTCACCGACCCTCTGCAGCTTATAGCCGGAGGGTTGGCGACTGTCTCTACTTCTGAGCTCTTCGACTGGCTTCAGCGCTACATCGCCACGGAGACGGTGGAGCGCATCGTCATCGGCGAGCCGCGACAGCCCAACGGACAGCCCAGCGAGAATATGGCACGCGTTGAGCAGTTCGTGAACCGCTGGCGCAAGGCCGTGCCGACGGTGCCCATCGAGTACTACGATGAGCGTTTCACCTCCGTGCTCGCCCATCAGGCCATGCTTCAGGGCGGTCTGCGTAAGAAGGCGCGTCAGGACAAGGGCCTGGTCGACGAGATTTCCGCTACCATCATCCTCGAGGACTATCTCCGGTCCCGTAAATTGTAAATTGTCAAATTGTAAATGGTATTACCTATATATATATATGGCCAGCCTGTGTTACGCAAGGTGGCCGAAGACATCACCCCCGACTATCCTGAGCTCCAGCAGCTCATCAGCGATATGTGGGAGACGCTGGCCGAGAGCGAGGGCATAGGCCTGGCAGCACCCCAGATAGGGCGTGCCATCCGCCTGTCGGTCATTGACCTCAATGTGCTCAGCGACGACATGCCCGAGTATAAGGACTTCCGCCGTGTGTACATCAATCCCCACATTGTGGAGCGCGACGACACGAAGACCGACTCCAGCGAGGAGGGCTGTCTGTCACTGCCTGCCATCCACGAGAAGGTGGTGCGCCCCACGCGCATCCATGTCCAGTGGCAGGACGAGCAGTTCCAGCAGCACGACGAGTGGGTGGAGGGCTACCTGGCTCGTGTCATGCAGCACGAGTTTGACCATCTCGACGGTCATCTGTTCATCGACCGTATCTCCCCCCTGCGCCGTCAGCTCATCAAGAGCAAGCTGAAGTCGTTGACGCTCGGCCGCTACCGCTGTGGCTACAAGACGAAGGCGGTGAGGAGATGAGAGATGACAGATGAGAGATGAAAGATATGATTAGTTATTTTGCAGACAGTGGCTGTCGGATGGAAGTGAAGTCCGGTAGGTGTCATGCTGTTTCGGTCGTCATATCTCTCATCTTTCATTTCTCATTTCTCATTGTCACTATTCTCCCTTCCCATGCCCAGTACAACGTCGAGCGTCTCGTCAACGTCGGGCGCTCGGCACTCTACTACGAGGACTATGTCCTCTCCATGCAGTACTTCAATCAGGCCATCGCCGCCAAGCCGTACCTCTACGAGCCGTGGTTCTTCCGTGGTGTGGCCAAGTTCTACCTCGACGACTTCGCCGGGGCGGAGGCCGACTGTACGGAGGCGTTGAACCGTAACCCCTACGTCACCGCCATCTACGACCTGCGCGCCATCTGCCGCATCCGTCTCGAGCACTATACCGAGGCGGCTGCCGACTATACGCAGGCGCTGCGCCACGACCCTGAGAACCAGGGGATGTGGCACAACCGCGTGCTCTGCCATATCCAGAATAAGGACTACGACCGTGCCCTGGGACAGCTCGACACGATGCTCACCCGTTGGTCCACCTATGCCCGCGGCTACACCATGCGTGCCGAGGTGTACCTGCTGCAGGGCGACACCACCACCGCCATCACTGCCTTCGACCGTGCCTTGGAGCTCGACCCTTACGACGGCGAGACGTGGGCGGGGCGTGCCGTCATCAGTCTCTCGCGCCAGGAGTGGCAGGACGCCGAGCACTATCTCGACAAGACCATCCACCTGCTGCCGCGTCATGTTGCCAGCTACGTCAACCGTGCCCTGGCACGTGTCAACCAGAACAACCTCCGTGGGGCGATGGCCGACTACGACACGGCCCTCGACCTCGACCCCAACAACTTCCTCGGCCACTATAACCGCGGACTGTTGCGTGCACAGGTGGGCGACGACAACCGCGGCATCGAGGACTTCGACTTCGTTCTGAAGTTGGAGCCCGACAACCTCATGGCCCTCATCAACCGTGCGCTGCTGCTCGAGCAGACGGGCGACCTGCGTGGTGCCGTCCGTGACTTCACGAAGGTCATCGAAGAGTACCCAAACTTCTGGTTCGGCCTGCAGCACCGTGCCGACTGCTACCGCCGTCTGGGACAGTCGCGCCAGGCTGAGCTCGACGAGTTCCGTATCCTCAAGGCGCAGATGGACAAGCGCTATGGCCGTCGCCAGCCGCGCCTGAACCGTCAGCAGATGCGCCGTCGCAGCGACGATGCCGATCCTGAGAAGTACAACCAGATTGTCATTGCCGACGACCAGAAGGTGGAGCACGAGTATAAGAGTCCCTACCGCGGCCGTGTGCAGAACCGCCAGACGGATGAGACGCTGCTGCCGCTGTTCTGTCTTACCAACGAGCAGCCGCCGGCTACCGACGACGTGCGCAGCGCCATTGCCTACGACCGTCATGTCGAGGCGTTCAACAGCCGCTCATCGCGCCGTCCGCTCTATATCAGCACCACGGCGCCATCGCCGCTCGACGAGCAGGGTGCCCAGCCCCTTGTCGACAGCCTCACCGCCGTCCTCCAGGCAGACAGCACCTCGCTCATAGCCCTTTGGCAGCGCGCCGTCTGTCACTGGCGCTTAGCCCGTTACCAGACGTCGCTGGGCGGCAATGCCAGCCTCCAGACGTCGTTGGCGCTCGCCGACCTGAACCGTGCCCTCGCCGTCGACCCTCAGGACGCGCTGCTCTACTATAACCGCGCCACACTCTACGCTGAGCGGCGCGACTACCGTCAGGCCATCAGCGACTACGACCGTGCCCTCCGCATAGAGCCTAACCTCGCCGAAGCCTGGTACAACCGCGGCCTCTGCCACATCTTCCTCGACGACAAGGCGGTTGCCGTCAGCGACCTCAGCAAGGCTGGCGAACTGGGCCTCTACACCGCCTATAACCTCATCAAACGCTACCGGTGAAGAATTGAAGAATTGAAAAATTGAAGAATTGAAGTTTTTTGCATAAAGCATTGAAGAAGGACGAACTACTACTACGCATCCGTGAGCACCAGAAACTGACTACCGGCGAACAGCTGCGACTGGTGGTGCTGCTCAGCGTGCCGGCCATCCTGGCACAGGTGAGCACCATCCTGATGTTCTACATCGACGACGCGATGGTGGGCTCCTTAGGCGCGCTGGCGTCGGCATCGGTGGGCTTGGTGGCCACGACGACGTGGCTCTTCTGGAGCATTATCAGCTGCGTGGCGACGGGCTTCTCCGTCCAGGTAGCCCACCGCATCGGTGCCAACGACCTCAGCGGTGCCCGTGCCGTGTTCCGCCAGAGCATGACGGTAGGTCTGCTGCTGTCGCTGGCGGTGTCGCTGGTGGGTGCTGGCGTCAGCCCCTGGCTGCCCGGCTGGCTGGGCGGCGATGCTGCCATCAGCCACGATGCCACCGTCTACTTCCTCATCTTCGCCCTCGGCGGTCCGTTGGCTATGGCCGATATGCTGGCGTCGTCGATGCTGCGTAGTGCCGGCGAGATCAAGGTGGCCAGCTGGGCCAATGTGATGATGTGCGTGCTCGACGTGTTGTTCAACTTCTTCACCATCTTCCCCACGCGTGTGTGGACCGTCGCCGACTGTGCGGTGACCATCCCGGGACTGGGGTGGGGGGTGGCCGGTGCTGCCGCTGGCACACTGCTGGCCGAGGGGCTGGTGTCCGCCTTCCTCATGTGGTACGCCGTCACGCGCTGCCGTGAGCTCTGCCTCGTGGGCGACGGCAGCAGCTTCCGCCCCCAGCGGTTGGTGATGCGCCGTGCGTCGACCATTGCGGGACCTATCCTGCTGCAGCGGGCGCTGATGAACGTGGCCCAGATCACGTGCACCATCATCGTCGCACCCCTGGGAGCGGTGGCCATCGCTGCCAACGTCCTCGGCGTGACGGCCGAGAGTCTCTGCTACATGCCGGGCTACGGCATCGGCGAGGCGGCGACGACGCTCGTTGGACAGAGCTACGGGGCGGGCCGTCTGCGGCTGACGCGCCACTTCGCGTGGATGACGACGCTGCTGGGTATCGGTGTGATGACCGTGATGGGTGTGGTGATGTACGTCGCCGCCCCGCTGATGATGGCCTCGCTGACCCCCGACGCTGCCGTCCGCCTGTTGGGCACGGAGTGTCTGCGTATCGAGGCGTGGGCCGAGCCGATGTTCGCCGCGAGCATCGTCGGCATGAGCGTCTTCATTGGTGCTGGCAACACCGCCGTGCCGTCGCTGATGAACCTCTTCTCGATGTGGGCGGTGCGTGTCACGCTGGCAGCTCTGCTGGCGCCTCGCTACGGCCTCCACGGCGTGTGGTTCGCTATGGCCGTCGAACTGACGTTCCGCGGCCTTCTCTTCCTCGCGCGGATGAAGTGGGGCAGGTGGATGGAGAAGAAAAATTGAAAAATTGAAAAATTGAAGATATGGAGATAATACGAAATCAGAGTTTTGGCGGGGAGCGGCCGTTGTTCGGCATTCACGATACCCGCTTAGAGAACGTGACCATCACCGAGGGTGAGAGCGGCATCAAGTGCTGCCGCCACATCGAGGCCGACGGCTGCCGCTTCATCGGGAAGTACCCCTGGTGGCACGTCGACGGCTCGCTCATCACGAACTGCGTCTTCGAGGTGGGCTCGCGGTCGGCCATCTGGTACAGCAACGACATGGTAATGCGCGACACCGTCATCGATGCCCCGAAGTTCTTCCGCGAGATGCGGGGCCTGACGCTGGAGAACGTACAGCTGAACGATGCCGACGAGACCTTCTGGCGTGTCCGCGACCTCACCGTCCGCAACGTCCGCCTGCATGAGGGCACCTATCCCTTTATGTTCTGCGAGAATGTCGAGGTCGACGGCCTGGAGAGCGACTCGCGCTACGTCTTCCAGTACGTGCGCAACGCCGTCGTCCGCAACGCCCGCATCGTGACGAAGGACGCCTTCTGGGAGACGGAGAATGTCACCATCTACGACTCCGTCCTCGACGGCGAATACCTTGGCTGGCACTCCCGCAACCTGCGCCTCGTGCGCTGCCACATTGCCGGCGAACAGCCGCTGTGCTATGTCGACGGACTGGTGTTGGAGGACTGCACCTTCGATGCCGCCTGCGACCGTGCTTTCGAGGACAGCACCGCCATCGATGCCACCATCCGCGGCAGCATTAGCGAGATCAAGAACCCGTGCAGCGGACGAATCGTCGCCGACAGCGTGGGACGCGTCACCCTCGACGCCCATCTCCGCGCTCCCGGCAATTGTCAGATTATTACCTTATGAACAATCCCTTCGACAACATCACCCCCCGCCGCGGCACCAGCTGCGTGAAGTGGGACGAGTGTGGCGATCCCGAGGTCATCCCGATGTGGGTGGCCGACATGGACTTCCCCACCGCCCCCTGCGTCGTCGACGCCCTTCGCCGGCGCGTGGAGCACGGCGTCTTCGGCTACAGCATCGTTCCAGAGAGTTTCTATCAGGCCATCATCGGCTGGCAGCAGCGCCGTCACGGCTGGCTCGTCGACCGCTCGTGGATACAGTACACCACCGGCGTCGTGCCCGCCCTCTCGGCCATCATCAAGGCGCTGACGGCGCCTGGCGACGGCGTGCTCGTCCAGACGCCCGTCTACAACTGCTTCTTCTCGAGTATCCGCAACAACGGCTGCCGACTCGTCGAGGCTCCCCTCTCGTGGCACCCTGAGGAGGAACGCTACGACGTCGACATAGAGGCCCTGGAGCGCACCATCGTGGACGAACATGTGCGCCTGTTCCTGCTCTGCAGTCCCCACAACCCTGCGGGCCACGTGTGGACGGCCGACGAGTTGCATCGTATGGCTGAGGTCTGCCGGCGTCATGGCGTCATCGTCGTCGCCGACGAGATCCACGGCGAGTTCGTCAATCCCGCCTTGGGACGGCCCTTCCAGCCCTTCGGCCCCATTGCCGACGAGGTGGGTGTGGAGTGGGTCGTCGCCGGTGCCCCCAGCAAGGCGTTCAACACCGCGGGCTTGCAGATAGCCTACATCGTCAGCCCCAATGCCGACTTCCGCCAGCGCATAGACCGCGCCATCAACGACAACGAGGTGTGCGACGTCAACCCCTTCGGCATCGTCGCCCTCGAGGCCGCCTACAGTGCCGACGGCGAGGCGTGGCTCGACAACCTCGTGGACTACATCTATGAGAACTACCGCACGTTCCGCACGCTGATGAAGGAGCAGCTCCCCCAGCTGCCCATAGCCCGTCTCGACGGCACCTACCTGGCCTGGGTCGACGTCAGCAGCATCACCACCGACAGCGAGCGTCTCAGCGCCCGTCTGCGTGCCGACGAGAAGGTGTGGGTGAATCCCGGCGAGATGTACGGCACCAGCGGCTTCCTGCGCGTCAACCTCGCCGCACCGCGACAGCTCGTCGAGGAGGGCACGCGGCGAATCATCCGCGGCCTGATTGAAAAAAAATAAGGCCTATCGTTTGTCAGTTTCAACGGATTTTGTTACCTTTGCAGGCGGTAAGGAATGAGTGACCGAAATCAATAATTTGTAGAATCCTTAAATAGTAAATCCTTAAATATAAATAGTAAATCGTAATTTTCTAAATCGTAAATCAAAATGACTATCAACGAAATGAACTTTGCCGGTAAGAAGGCAATCGTGCGCGTTGACTTCAACGTGCCCCTGGACGAGAATGGTAAGATTACGGACGACACCCGCATCCGCGGTGCTCTGCCCACGCTGAAGAAGATCCTGGCCGATGGCGGCGCTGTGATCATCATGTCGCACATGGGTAAGCCCAAGGGAAAGGTCGACAAGAAGAAGTCGCTCGGACAGATCCGCGAGGCTGTCGAGAAGGCTCTCGGCGTACCCGTTGCCTTCGCTGACGACTGCGCCAAGGCTGCCGACGCTGCCAAGGCCCTGAAGATGGGCGAGGCCCTGCTGCTGGAGAACCTCCGCTTCTATCCCGAGGAGGAAGGCAAGCCTGTGGGCATCGACAAGGCCGATCCCGCCTACGAGGACGCCAAGAAGGCCATGAAGGCCTCGCAGAAGGAGTTTGCCAAGACGCTCGCCAGCTATGCTGACTGCTACGTCATGGACGCCTTCGGTACCGCTCACCGCAAGCACGCCTCTACGGCCGTCATCGCCGACTACTTCGATGCCGACAACAAGATGCTCGGCCTCCTCATGGAGAAGGAAGTGCAGGCCGTCGACAACGTCCTCTCGAACATCAAGCGCCCCTTCGTCGCCATCATGGGCGGCTCGAAGGTCAGCTCTAAGATCGGTATCATCGAGAACCTCCTGGGCAAGGTCGACAAGCTCATCCTCTGCGGTGGCATGACCTACACCTTCGCTAAGGCTCACGGTGGCGAGATCGGCGACTCCATCGTCGAGATGGACAAGCTCGACGTAGCCCTTGGCGTTGAGGAGCTGGCCAAAAAGAACGGCGTCGAGCTCGTGCTCGGCAGCGACTGCACAGCCACCAACGGCCTCGACTTCGACACCATGACCGTCAAGGCCGGTGCTGAGATCATCACCTGCCCCGCCAACAACGTCCCCGCTGGCTTCGAGGGCGTCGATGCCGGTCCCGAGAGCCAGAAGGCTTTCAAGGATGCCATCAAGGGTGCCAAGACCATCCTCTGGAACGGTCCTGCAGGTGTCTTCGAGTGCGACGCTTTCACCGCTGGCTCACGTGCCATCGGCGACGCTATTGCCGAGGCAACGGCTGAGGGTGCCTTCTCGCTCATCGGCGGTGGCGACTCCGTAGCTTGCGTCAACAAGTTCGGTCTGGCCGACAAGGTCAGCTACATCTCTACCGGTGGCGGTGCCCTGCTCGAGGCCATTGAGGGTAAGGTGCTTCCCGGCGTTGCAGCTATCAAGGGTTAATCCTTTGGAAGGTGCATGAAAAAACCTCACAATGGGGACAGTCCCCGTTGTGAGGTTTTTTTATGAAAATAGTTCAAAAAACCAGTGTTGTCTGGTTCTTTGAACTATTTTTATTGAGAGGATACTCAGTACATGTTAAAACTATTCGTTTCAATAGTGGTATCACCACTACCGCTAATGGAAATTCTGAATACACGGTTGTCTCTGAGAATGATGGTGGCAGTCTTTCCGTCTGACGAGATGATGACATCAAGGAATATGTCATCCCTACCGTTTGTACCATCCTGACCATTAGTGCCATCCATGCCATTGTCACCGATGCTACCCTTATTGCCGTCTTTACCGTCGGCCAGAATACCCGTACTCTTGTACGTCTCACCGTTGTCGGTGGAGATTTCCCACATACGGGTATCGGGGTTGATGCGCACCTTCGGTACGATGAGCTCCATATCGACGTCATCCTTGCCGTCCTTGCCGTCTACACCGTCTTTTCCGTCTGAGCCCTGAGCGGGCATACGGTTGCCGTTTTCGTCAAGAAGCCATTGGCCGTTGTACGTCCAATACAGGATGCCGTCCTCACCCTTTGCAGCGTTAAGCTCAAAGTCTCCGACAGTACCGTCCTGTCCAGGATTGCCGTCAGCCAGCACACCCGTGGTCTTGTACGTGCTACCACCGTCTTCTGAGATTTCCCAGTAGCGGGTCACAGGGTTGATGCGTATCAGAGGAATCGGCAGCGTCATGTTGATGTCGTCGCTGCCATTCTTGCCGTTCAGACCATCAGCGCCGTCCTTGCCGTTCTTGCCGTCAAGGGCACCGGCACGCATACGGTTCCCGTCGTCGTCGAAGATCCATTTGCCGTTCAACGTCCAATACCAGACGCCGTCGTCACCCTTTGCCACACTGATGTCAAGTTCCTGGGCTCTGCCGTCATTGCCGCTTCTGCCCTGCTCGCCGTCGTGTAGTGTCACCACCTTGCCGTTGTTGAACTTGAGGGTGTAGGTGCCGTCATTGTTCTTCTGGACGTCCGTGATATAGCCGTCCGATTCTATAGTGTAGAAGATGGTGTGAATAGCCTCGATCGTCCTGTTCATCATGTTCATCATGGGCAGGCTATCCTCCAGAATCTCCACACGTCGCCCTAAGTCACGCAGGTCATCGCCGTACTTGTCGTCGCACGAGCTGACGCCCAGGGCCATGAGGGCTCCTATTGCTATGATGTGAAATCCTCGTAATTTCATATTTGTTATGGCTTAAAAGTCTTTAAGAATTGAGAACGATAGGTACATCGAAGTAACCGGAAGCGAGGTAGAAACGAGCCATGGTAACGCCGTCGACGACCGTAAACTGTACGCTCTTAATCACAACGTCGCCGTCTTTACCGTTAGTACCGTTAGTACCGTTAGTACCATCATTACCTTTGTCACCCTTGTCACCGTCCTTGCCGTCGTTACCCTTGGCTAAGGTACCGGTGCTGGTCCAGGTCTCGCCGCCGTCGTAAGAGATTTCCCACATCATGGTTGTCGGGTTGATGCGCACCTGCGGGGCTACGGCCTTACCGTCCTTACCGTTAGTGCCGTCCTTACCGTCTTTACCGTTAGCACGTACCATGTTGCCATCGGCTGTTACGATGAACGTACCGTTGATGGCCCAGTACAAGTTACCGTCAGGACCAAGCTTGGTAGTGATTTCGGGAGCCTCTGCGTCCTTGCCGTTCTCGCCGTCCTTACCCTTAGAGTAGGAATTGGTGGTAATCCACGTGGCACCGCCGTCGTAGGACACTTCCCAGTAAAGGGTCTGCTCGTTGATGCGTACCTTCGGAGCGATGGCAACACCGTCCTTACCGTCCTTACCGTCCTGGCCGTCCTGACCGTCGATACCGTCCTTACCGCTTGCGCGTACCAGGTTACCGTCGGGAGATACGACAAATTCGCCGTTCAGCGTCCAGTAGTAGAAACCGTCAGCACCCTTCTTCATCGAGATGTCGGGCATCTGGGCATCCTGGCCGTCAAGACCGTCCTTACCGTTGCGGATGAGCACGGCACCAGCCTTCTTGAACGTAATGATGTAGCCCTCGCTGTTCGGGGTGACGTTCGTGATGTAGTCTGCGTTCTCGAGAGCATCAGCAATGATCTGGAGCGACTCCAGTTCAGAGTTGATTTCCTTGGCCATTTTCTCCAGCTTCTCCAGCTCTGTCACACGGTAGTCCAGAGCGTTGATCTCGTCCTGATAATCAGTACACGAGGTGAATGTGCCTGCCACCAATACAATGGCCAGCATAAGGATTTTTCTGATTGTTTTCATGTTTACAATGTGTTTTTATTATTAATAATCAAATCTTTGGGGAGTGGGGTTGTCAGGATCGTAGACGTAGCAGATGCAGACGCGGTTCTCCTCAGGAATGTCGAACGGCTGCACACGGTCGCCCTTGGCAAAACGGCGGATACGCCACTCGGCCACACCGGCATCCGTCAGGTACTGCGACACAGCCTGCGAACGCTCGATAGACAGACGCATGTTGATGGTCGGGTTACCCGTCTCCTTGTCAGCATAGCCTGACAGGCGGACGAATGCCTTCGGGTGCTGGGCCAGATAGTCCAACAGACGGTTCAGCTTGCCCATCTGGTTAGCACGGATAATACTCTGGTTGATGATGAAGTAGATGTTCACGTTGAACGAAATCTGCTCAGCAGGAACATCAACAAACTCCTGTGCGGGAGGCGGCGGAACCACTGTCACCTCTTCGTAGACGGGCTCTGTACGTCCGTGGCTATGGCCAATGTTGAACTTGATGCCCACCATGGCGTTGAAGTGCCAGTCCTTATTGTCGTGCTTGCCCATCTTCGAGTTGAAGTGGTCGGGAAGCATATTGGCATTCAGCTCGGCGCCGATTGAAATCTCTTCGGCAATGCGGTAGTCGTAACCGATACCAGCCCTGGCCACCAAGTTCCAGCGCGAATCATTCCACAGATACTGGAAAGGCTCCGTGTGGGGGCTGTCCGTGTAGGGGCTGAATGGATACATTGTATAATATTTCTTCGTCAGATAGGCCGCATTAGCATCGACGGCATCGTCGTTGTTGAACGCATAAGCCGCACCGATACCCACAAAGGCGTACAGACTCGACAGACGCTCCGGGTCACGACCCAGGATCAGCTGCGTCAGGTCAACCTCTGCATCAAGAGAGGGCTGGATGAAGTTCCACTTGTACTTGGCCTCAGGATAGGAATAGCGGTTCTGTGACCACATACCACTGAGGGTACCGCGTAGACCGAAATACTCACAGAACCTGTAACCCATTCCAAGTTGCAAGCCCGGAGAGAGCAGTTGAGAGAACTTGGCTTCGCCTACATCGTAGGCGGTACCGCCTTGCGCCTTAATGTACCAGTGCGGGACAAAGAAAGGTCGAGGTACGCTGACCAGTCGCTGTTCCGTTTGGGCCTGTTGCTGCGCATTGGCAACAAAAGGTACGCTCGCTAAAAGCGTAAGTAGAAATAGAATTTTACGCATAATAGTAATAATAACTAAATATTATATCAGTTCTGAATTTTTATTCAAGAATGGGCATATTTCGTCCCTGTCTATTGTAGGAAGATTGTTCGTTCTCTCTGATTTTCTCTCATTTTCGACAACACACAATGTGTTAATTTTATGCAAATATAGGTATAATTTCGAAACGGCAATCGCAAAGTATTATTATTTTAGTACATTTTATATAAATTAACGCTATTTAACCCAAATACCGTGCATTTGCTGATTTTTTCAACATATTGTATATTTTTGTGCATAAAGAAAAGTACGCCCAAACAAGGCTCTCAGCGCCAGCATTCCAAATGGCATGATCAATAAGTAATTGGTAATGAGTAAAGAGAAAATTTGGCGCGAGCTTGTCCGTTTCCGAAGAAAGAAATTCCTGCTGTAAGAAAAGCTCATCTTTATGCACGAAAAGGTCACCTTTACGTTTCTAAAGGTCACCTTCTCGCCGCTAAAGGTCACCTTTTCACGGCTAAAGGTCACCTTTTCGCCGCTAAAGGTCACCTTTTCACGGCTAAAGGTCACCTTTTCACGGCTAAAGGTCACCTTTTCACGGCTAAAGGTCATCTTTACAATCGAAAAGATCATCTTTAGGATTGTTAAGCTTACCTTCTCACGGCTAAAGCTCACCTTTTCCGGAGAGATGATTACTATATAGGGAAAACGGAAAACCACCCACACCCGCCGCACCCGCCACACCTAAATTGACGATTATTGCACAATTGGCGAAGCCAATAATTCTTAATTCATAATTCTTACTCGCCGAAGGCGATACATCTTAATTCTAAATTCTTAATTCTAAACTCAATTTAGGTGCGGCGGGTGTTGCGGGTGCTACCTATTTTCTGTTTTGCCATATACACGCGCGCGCGTGAGTTCATTATTTATTATACATCCGGCCACGCGTGCTCGTTTTTCCCCTCTCTAACAAAATAATGTTATTTTTGTTTTGTATTGTGCTCGTTTTTTCGTCGCTCGACGCTTGCGTCGCTTGCTTTTTGCAAGAACTTTGCGCTCATTCGAGCGCGAACTTACTCCGTCTCGGCATAAAAAAGATTAAAATCTTTTGTTCTGCTCTCGACTTTTCGTAACTTTGCGCTCATTCGAGCGCGAACTTACTCCGTCTCGGCATAAAAAGATTAAAATCTTTTGTTCTGCTCTCGACTTTTCGTAACTTTGCACCTAATCAGCCGCAGGAACCTCAGCGGAGGCAGCAGCTGCCTAAAACTATCTATAATTCCATGATTACAGGAGAAATTAAAAATAGGATCGATGCGATATGGGATACCTACTGGGTAGGAGGTATCACCAATCCTATGTCTGTACTGGAGCAGATGACCTATCTCTTCTTTATGAAGATGATAGACGATGCACAGCTGAAGAAGGAGGCAGAAGCCAATATCTTAGGCGTGAAGATTGCCATCACCAACACCAAGAAAACGGAGTTGCTGTTTGTCTCACTGTTTATCCGTATGTTGCAGACTGGTGGACGTTGTGCCAGCATTGTGCCTGATGGGATGCTGTTTGGTAATTCTAATGCGCATGTCGCTTTGCGAAAAGAGCTGGTAGAGAATCATACCTTAAAAGCCGTTATCTCTATGCCAAGTGGTGTGTTCCAACCTTATTCTGGTGTATCTACAGCCGTGCTGATCTTTACCAAGACAGGTGCTGGTGGTACAGATAAGGTGTGGTTCTACGATATGCAAGCCGACGGCTACTCGCTTGACCAGAAGCGTACGGAGGTAGCAGAGAACGATATCCCTGACGTTGTGGCTCGTTTCCACAACCTCGAAGCGGAAGCCCAGCGCACACGTAAAGACAAGTCTTTCTTGGTTCCCGTTGACGAGATACGCCAGAACGACTACGTGCTCTCCATCAACAAGTATAAGGAGGTGGAGCGCGAGGCGATTGAATACGAAAGTACAGAAGTCATTCAGGGGCGTATAGAAGCCTTGGAGAGTGAGATTGCAGCAGTCATCCAGGAGTTCAGGACAAAGTTTATGTAAGGCAATGAACGAAGAGCAGATAGCACGTAAGAAGCAGTATGCTGGAGAGAAACGTATCTCGATGAAACGGCGCGATGACCGCCACGACTACACCGAGCGGCGTATGTATATGATTACGCTGGAGGTGGAAGGCCGCAGGCCGCTCTTCGGTAGGCTTATGGGCAGTCCTTTTGCTGAACGAGGGAGTAACGACGAGCCGCGCATCGAACTGACGGAACTTGGAAAAGCTGTACAAAGCGAATGGATGGGCATTCATGGCTATTACCCGCAGATAGATGTAAAGGCAGTTCAAATGATGCCCGACCACATGCATGGCATCCTCTTTGTAACAGCTCCGCTGCCTGTGCATTTAGGGCAGGTGATTTCCGGATTCAAAGCGGGCTGCCGGAAGGCGCAGAAAGCACTGGAGGCAGCTGCGGCAGAGCCGCAACCTACTGAAAAAGAAACGCGCAGAACGGAGAAAGAAGCGCCTCCTTCTACGTCCCCGTCGGCTTCCTCTTCTCTGCAGTCGCCGGCTTCCTATTCTCCGCAGTTGCCGGTTTCCTCTTCTCCGCAGGCGCCGGCTTCCTCTTCTCTGCAGTCGCCGGCTTCCTATTCTCCGCAGTTGCCGGTTTCCTCTTCTCCGCAGGCGTCGGCTTTGCCGTCGCAAAAAGCCTATCGCCCTCTTTTCGCCAAGGGCTACAACGACTTGATTCTTCGCTCTTACGACGAGCTGCCCACCTGGCAGAACTACCTGCGCGACAACCCGCGCCGCCTTCTGATGAAGCGAGCCCGCCCCGAATGGCTGCGCCCTTTCTTTGGCTTGAAGGTGGGAACAACCACTTACAGCAGTCTCGGCAATCAGGCATTGCTACGCTCACCACGCCGTATAGCCGTCCGCGTATCGAGGCGCCTGGACAGCCAGCAGATAGAAATGGAAAAAGCCCGTTATCTCGATATGGCAAGACAGGGGACTGTGCTCGTCTCGCCTGCCATTTCGCCGGGCGAGAAGCTGGTTATGAGAGCTGCCTTCGATGCAGGGCTGCCAACCATCGTACTGGTGGAGAACGGCTTCACGCCGCTGACAAAGCCAAAGGGCGAGCAGTTTGATGCCTGTGCAGAAGGGCGACTGCTGATGCTTGCTCCGTGGGAACACCATAATGAGAAACGCGCCATCACCGCCTACCAGTGCCAGCAACTGAATCTGATGGCTATCGAGATTTGTGATAATATAATAAAGGAGGAAGAGCAATGAAAGAAGGTTGGGAATATAAGAAGTTGGGAGAGGTGGCATCTATAAAGTCTGGAAAGGCTATAGATGCAAGTAAAATTCAAGCACATGAAGGATCTTTGTACCCTTGTTATGGAGGCAATGGAATAAGAGGTTATGTTGATACATATAGTTACAATGGTATAATTCCAATAATAGGCTGAGTTGGTGCTTTGTGTGGTAATGTGCATTTAGCAAAAGGTAAAATATATGCAACAGAACATGCGTTAGTCGTAGATATCAAAACAAACGAGGTATCTCCAAATTGGCTAACTCAATGTTTGATATCTCTCAACCTACGTAAATATGCAAAAGGAGTTGCACAACCTGTGTTGTCAGCAGGAGAAGTCTCAAAGATAACAATATCTATTCCTCCTCTTTCTGAGCAGCAGCATATTGTTGAAGAGTTGGACTTGCTGAGTTCCATCATTGAAAAGAAGAAAGCCCAATTAAACGAGTTGGATAATCTGGCGCAGTCTCTCTTCTATGAAATGTTTGGCGACCCTATCACCAATGAAAAAGGATGGGAGGTGAAGAAGCTGAAAGATTGCTGTAAAAACTTTGATTCACAAAGGAAACCAATAACAGCCAAAGACCGTATAAAAGGAAACATTCCTTATTATGGAGCTTCTGGCGTTGTTGATTATGTTAAGGACTTTATATTTGATGGAGATTTTCTATTGGTCTCTGAGGATGGCGCAAATCTCGTTTTAAGAAGCACTCCCATAGCTTTCTGCATTAAAGGTAAAACGTGGGTTAATAATCATGCCCATGTCCTTAAGTTCGATACATTGTTCCAACAAAAATACATAGAATTCTCTATTAACCTCAGAGACATTTCTATGATGGTTACAGGATGTGCCCAACCCAAGTTGACACAAGCGGCATTGAACAATATGATTATACCATATCCTCCTCTCGACCTCCAGCAACAATTTGCCTCCAAGATAAAAGCCATCGAGAACCAAAAGGAACTTGTCAAGAAGTCCATCAAGGAGGTTGAGACTCTGTTTAATAGCAGGATGGACTATTATTTTAATTAGATAATATGAGCGAACAATTTAACAATAGGTGGACTTGGATCCTGTTTGAGGATAAAGGTTTGCAAATTTATTCTCAAAGGAGGAATGGGCTTTACTATATTTTGCAATCATCTCCTTCTAATGTTAGCAATACTGAGGTTCGTTGGCTTGATGATGAGTATTTACATATTAATCTAATTTGGGACAATTCCAATAACAAGGATTATCCATCATGCTTTTACATTTTAGAGGACGTTTTAGGAGATTCATGCATAATAGACCTTCTTAACAAAAAAGTCATTCTGGATAAATTTGACTTTGCTGATTATACTGGAGGTTCGTTAATCTATACAAAAGAATTTGGTTGTAATGCCGTTGATGCGTATGTGAGATTTGTAAGTAGAAAGAACAAAACAGTCTCCCTGTACTCCATTGTTAAAGGATTTGTTTTCGGTCCTGTTCATTATGAAGAAATAGAGTTATATAAAAATGGCTTTTTATTAGACCACAAAACTCTTTTTAATACTAGAGGAGGCTTAGTTGAAGATGTGACAGGTTATGTAAAAGAGCCTAAAGTGGAGAATGTCTATTATAATGAAGAAAAGGAGAATTGTATATTGATTATCGATTATGTAACTCAGCTCCATATCAAATTATTTCCTGATGAAGATGACGTGTTTAAGTTCGAAGGAAGATATGAGAACGAAGAATATGTGTATGATATGAATTCACAGGAGCTTAAAAAAGAAATTATACATCCTGAGTATAATGATTCTTCGGAAGGTTGGTCTGCTGCAGATTCATATTATGCTTACGAAGGACATAGTGAATTAGAATTAGGACTATGATAAGTTTAGGATAAAACGAAACTGCCTATGAAGAATTTTGACTATCTACAGGACATGGAGGCACTACGAGACCTATACGGCTTTTGTAGTGCAGCAGAGGACACGCAGCAAACTAACTATGATGTGTGTGCCTTGAATGGTCGCAGAGCCTTGGAGTGGATAGTCAAGGCTATCTATACGCTGAAGGGCATTGAGCTGGACAAGCGCACTTCGCTGCTTGAAATGATGTCGAGTGAGCCGTTTACGCAGTTCATTGGCGACGATGACAAACTGATGATGGCGGCTTACTATGTCCGTAAGATAGGAAACAAGGCAGCCCATGATGGAGGAGTAAAAGGTAGCGAGGCCTACTTCTCGTTGCTGAATATCTATAATGTGGTGGGGGGCATCTTGCTGAAACTGGGTGTACTCACAAGCCTGGCACCATTCCGTAAAGAACTGATACCCAATAGGCCTACGCTGACAGTAGTGCCTGCTGATACTGTACCCACAGCAACAGCGCAGTTTATTGAGAGTGTAGCCAAGGAAACGATAGACGCTCCTCAGGATATAACAGACAAGATAGACTACAGCGAAGCAGAGACACGCAAGCTGTTCATTGACTTGCTGCTGGAAGAAGCCAAGTGGGAGGTGCTGGATAAAGAAGGTGCCATCGTGCCCAGTAAGGTTTGCATTGAGATAGAAGTCAATGGTATGCCTAACAGCGGAGGTGTGGGCTATGTGGACTACGTGCTGTTTGGTGCAAACGGAAAGCCCCTGGCAGTCGTGGAAGCCAAACGAACCACCAAGTCGGCAGAGGTAGGCCGTCAGCAAGCTATCTTGTATGCTGATTGCCTGAAGCGACAATATGGCGTGAGACCTGTCATCTATTATACCAACGGCTTCAAGACCTTTATCATTGATGGTTTGGGCTATCCTGCAAGGCGCGTACACGGATTCCATACGGAGCAGGACTTGATGGTGCTGATACCCATAACTTGATGGAGTTAGAAGAAGGCACAACCATTGAAACCATCTATCTGGAATGCCAAAAGGAGTTTCAGGAAAAGTATTTCAGCATGAGGGGCAATGACTGGCGCCACCTGATTCGCGACTATGTAAGAATGGTGACCGAACGTCCGGAAATGCAAGAGAACGAAATCTTCCGCTTCTCAATGGCAGGGTAAATCGCTCACGGGGACACACCCCCTGAGCGAAAACTACACAAAGAGAACCGTCCCATTTGTGTAGTTTCAGACGTTCAGGGCGCCGCAGTGGGGACAGTGGCCCTTCTCCTGAAGTTCGGCGCCGCAGTGGCCGCAGCGGTAGTGGCTGCGGGGCTGACGGTGGTAGCAACGGAGGGCCCAGACGATGTAGACGGGAAGCAGGAGGTAGCCGACGTAGTACATGGTGAGGACGCTGAAGACGACGTAGACGACGGCGCAGGTGGCGACGAGTCCCAGCAGGTAGAGGATGGCCTCGCCGAAGGGCAGGCGGCGACGCACGTCGTCGAGGGTGGCGACGGCGACGAGGACGGCGGCCCATAGCGAGCAGAGGAAGACGCAGAGCCAGAAGGGCACGGCGTAGGGGTTGAGCGTGGGATGGTAGTAGAAGTGGCGCCACATCTCGGGGTCGAAGAGCTGGATGCTGCTGTAGAGTGTTGCCGACGTGGCAACGAGGAGGCATAGCAGGGTGGGGTAGAACGATGGTATGTCGTTCAGGTGGACGATCTTCGCACGGCGGCGCATGAGGCGACGCAGGACGTAGAGGGCTCCCGTCACGGCGATGATGGCGAGGAAGATGAGCAGGTGGGCGTTGGAGAAGAAGTCGATGAAGGCGGAGATGGGGTCGTCGGGCGAGACGCCAGTAAGCAGCTGGCTCTCGTGTATCCATCCGAGTGTCTCCTCGTCGCGTGCCACCTTCACCCAGATGGAGTCGATGGTGTCGGCAGGGACGGTGACGATGTCGGCGACGACGACGACGTTCTTGCGGTAGAGCTGAAGGGTGTCGACGGGCATGTCGATG
>Ga0326511_10001269_pt1 | contig 21206 bp, 16 predicted proteins | sample 0_2496_0518_D_FD_203701 | JGI IMG/M metagenome (GOLD analysis project Ga0326511, IMG submission 203701) | Bovine rumen microbial communities from UC Davis, California, United States - 0_2496_0518 | ecosystem: Host-associated > Mammals > Digestive system > Stomach > Rumen | place: USA... | reverse complement strand
CTCCTCGAAGGTGTACTCGTAGATGTTCAGCCCGAGCTTCTGGTAGAGGTCCTTGAAGAAGATGCGCCCCATGTAGTCGCCCTCGCTGATGATGATGGCATTCTCCTCGCTGAGCTGCTGGAGGTTAGCGAAGGTGGGGCCGAACATCGGGTGAGTGGAGACGTAGCGCATACCCGTCGATTCGTAAAATTCTTTCATATCCGTTTTCACGCTGGCGATGTCGCTGATGATGCACTCCTTAGGCAGGTAGGGAATGACCTCGCGGAAGACGGGGATGGTGTACTTCAGCGTGACGGCGTTGATGAGCAGTTCAGGACGGAACTCCTGTACCTCCTCGTAGGTGGTGAACCGCTGACAGTTGTAGGTGAAGCGCATCCGCTTGGGGTCGCGCTCGAAGACGGCCACCTCGTGTTCAAAACTGAGCAGGTCGATGAAGAAGCTTCCCATCTTGCCTGCGCCCATGACTAATATTTTCATAAAATTGAAGAGTTCAAGAATTGAAAAATTGAAGTTTTATTTGAAGAGTTCAAGAATTGAAAAATTGAAGTTGTTTTGAAGAGTTCAAGAATTGAAAAATTGAAGTTTTATTTGAAGAGTTCAAGAATTGAAAAATTGAAGTTATTCAAGCCGCATGGACTTCAATTCTTCAATTTTTCAATCTTTCAATTTTACTTGTTGATGATCTCAATTTGTTGACGGACACTTTCCTCGTGGATGCTCTCGAAGACCTTGGCGACGAACTCAGGACCCATGCCGCAGAGCGAGCCCTGGACACCGCGCTTGGAGAGGATCTCGTTGTAGCGCGTGGCCTGGAGCACGGTCATGTTGTGCTCCTTCTTGTAGTGGCCTATCTCGCGGCAGACGCGCATACGCTTGGCGAGGATGTCCATAATCTGGTTGTCGAGCTCGTCAATCTGCTTACGGAGGCTGATGAGTCCCTCGGTGGTGGTGTTCTCGTCGCGGATGATGAGCAGCGAGAGGATGTAGTCGAGCACCTCGGGCGTCACCTGCTGCTTGGCGTCGCTCCACGCCTTGTCGGGGTCGCAGTGGCTCTCGACGATGAGTCCGTCGAAGCCGAGGTCCATGGCCTGCTGGCAGAGGGGCGCGATGAGCTCGCGTCGTCCGCCGATGTGCGAGGGGTCGCTGATGATGGGCAGATCGGGTATGCGGCGGTGGAGCTCGATGGGTATCTGCCACATCGGCGCGTTACGATAGATCTTCTGCTCGTAGCTGGAGAAGCCGCGGTGGATGGCTCCGAGTCGCTTGATGCCGGCCTGGTTGATACGCTCCAGGGCACCTATCCACAGCTCGATGTCGGGGTTCACGGGGTTCTTGACGAAGACGGGGACATCGACGCCCTTCAGCGCATCGGCCAGGGCCTGCATGGCAAAGGGGTTGGCGGTGGTGCGGGCACCCACCCAGAGGATGTCGACATCATACTTCAGCGCCAGCTCGACGTGCTCGGGGGTGGCCACCTCGGTGGAGACGAGCATATGTGTCTCGTCCTTCACCTGCTTCAGCCACACCAGGGCGGGCTCGCCGTGGCCCTCGAAGCCGCCGGGCTTCGTGCGGGGTTTCCAGACGCCTGCACGGAAATTATGGCAGCCCTTCATGGCCAGCTGCCGTGCCGTTTCCATCACTTGCTCCTCGGTCTCGGCGCTGCAGGGTCCTGCAATGACGAAGGGGCGTTCGTTGTCACTCGGAAGGTTCAGTTTCTCTAATTCCAGTTCCATACTTTCTTAGGATTGAAGAATTGAAGAATTGAAGAATTGAAGTTCTTCGCATCATCCATTCTTATGGGTTTTCTTTTGTTTTCTTTATTGTATTTACTAATGTTCCTATTATTATGCGTAAGTCTTTCATCATAGACTCACATTCAACATCTGTCAAATAATCTGCTTTTGCCAATAATGTAATCCAATACTTTGTTTCATTAGCCTCTTTAAGAGAAATATACAACTTCGAGATAAAATCCGATGTACTTTGTGCGTGTTCACTTTCAGCAATATTAGCCCCAATACTTGTTCCACAACGAAGCAACTGTTTTGACATCACATATTCAGCTTTATCATTGCACAAATACTTATATAAGTTGACTATGCGTAAAGCAAAGTCCATACTCAAATTTGCAATAACAATCTCTTTCATCGGCGCAGCAACTTCAATTTTTTAATCTTTCAATTTTTCAATTCTCTGAAGTGCTTGTTGGATCTTTTCTTCTTTGGCACAGAGGGAGATGCGGATGTAGCGCTCGCCATTCGAACCGAAGATGAAGCCGGGGGTGATGAAGACACGGGCCTCGTGGAGCACACGCTCCGTCAGGTCCTCGACGTTCTGGATGCTGTCGGGGATGCGTCCCCAGAGGAACATACCCACCTGCTGCGGGTCGTAGGTGCAGCCCAGGACGTCCATGATCTGTTCGGCATACTGGCGACGACGACGGTAGAGGTCGATGTTGAACTCACGGTGCCATGCCTCGTCGTTCTTATAAGCCTCGGCGGCAGCAAGTTGGATGCCGCGGAAGGTGCCGCTCTCGATGTTGGACTGCACCTTCAGGATCCACTGGATGAACTGTGCGTTGGAAGCGCAGAGACCGACACGCCAGCCGGGCATGTTGTGGCTCTTCGACATGGAGTTGAACTCGATACAGCAGTCCTTGGCGCCAGGCACCTGGAGGATGGAGAGGTGTTCCTCGCTGAGGATGAAGGAGTAGGGGTTGTCGTTGACCACGACGAGGTTGTGGTCCTTGGCGAAGCGCACCAGCCGCTCGTAAGTCTTCATCTGAGCCCGTCCGCCAGTCGGCATATTGGGGTAGTTGGTCCAGAGGAGCTTGGGCTTCGAGGAGTTGGGAGACAGTTCCCCTGTAGTTCCCACAGAGGGGACAGTCCCCTCCTGGAAGATTTCCTCGAGCTGGTCGAAGTCGGGCTGCCAGCCGTTGTCCTCGCGGAGATCGTAGTTCACAATCTTAGCGCCAAGGATCTTCGAGAGCGACGTGTAGGTGGGGTAGCCGGGATTGGGCACGAGCACCGCGTCGCCGGGGTTCACGAAGGCCAGCGTGGTGTGGAGGATGCCCTCCTTGGAGCCTATCAGCGGCAGCACCTCGCTCTTGGCGTCGAGGTCGACGTTGTACCAGCGCTTGTAGAAGTCGGCCATCGCCTGGCGCAGCTCGGGGGTGCCCTGTGTGGGCTGATAGCCGTGAGCGTTGGGCTGATGGGCCACCTCACAGAGCTTTTCTATGGTCTGTGGCGACGGCGGCATATCGGGACTGCCAATGGCCAGCGAGATGATGTCCTTACCCTCGGCATTCAGCTGGGCCACCTCCTTCAATTTCCTACTAAAATAGTACTCCTGTACCAGGCTCAGCCTATCGGCTGGAACAATTGAAGAATTGAAAGATTGAAGAGTTGAAGTTTTTCCAACCCCAATATTCTCCGATTTCGATTCTTCCTTTTTCTTGATATTATTTGTATCCATAATTCTTAAACTTCAATTCTTCAATTCTTCAATTTTTCAATTCTTAATTTGTCTGTTTGCCGTCCTTATATTCTCCCAGGATCTTCAGGTCCTTCGTCAGGGGGATGATGGCATCGATAGACTGGCGGTAGCGTGTCAGGTCGTCGTACATCACGTCAACGTAGAAGAGGTACTCCCACTCGTGGCCGATGATGGGCAGCGACTGGATCTTCGTCAGGTTGATGTGGTAGAACGAGAGGATGGCGAGCACATGAGCCAGCGAGCCCTGTTCGTGGGGCAGCGAGAAGACGATGCTCGACTTATTGGTCTCCGTCAGCGGACGCAGCATATCGGCCTTGTTGGGGTTCGAGACGACGAGGAAGCGTGTGAAGTTGTGCTTGTTGTCCTCGATGTGGTCCTCGAGCACCTTCAGCCCGTAGAGGCGTGCGGCCTCAGCATGGCAGATGGCCGCCCAGCCGCGACGCTGTCCCTCGGCAATCATCTTCGCCGAACCGGCGGTGTCCTCGGCCTCGACGTTCTTCAGCGTGGGGTGCTGAGCCAGAAACTGCCGGCACTGCATCAGCGCCACGGGGTGCGAGTGCACCTCCTGGATGGTGTCCCAGTCGTCCTCGGGCAGACAGCAGATGCTGTGGGTGATGTGCAGCTTGTGCTCACCGACGATGGTCGTCCCCGAGTCGCGCAGCAGCTCGTAGTTGTGCAGCAGCGAGCCGGCGATGGTGTTCTCGATGGCCAGCATACCGATGGCCGTGGGGTCCTGCTTCATATTGGCGAAGACCTCCTCAAAGGTCGAGCAGCAGATGAGCTGTATCTGCTCACCCTCGAAGTAGAGGTGGGCGGCAATGTCGTGGAACGACCCGATGAGTCCTTGTATCGCTATTCTCTTCATCTATTCTATTTACAATTTGACTATTTACAATTTACTATTTATTTGACGATTTTACTATTTGACGATTTACAATGTATTTCTTATTCTCAGATATAAAAAACTCCGTTTCACCTTTCAGTGAAGCGGAGCCTTATTTCAAATTTTCAATTCTTCAATTTTTTAATCTTACATACGACTCACCGCTTCACAACTCGTTGCAAAGTAAAAGTAATAGCCGTAAAAGTAAGCGTTGTGATTCAACATTGTCTGGTCTCTTTGGTTTATCGGGTGCAAAAGTATAACATTTTCCCCGTTCCCGCAAATATTTTGCCACTTTTTTTCGCTTTCCGCTGACTTTTTGTGAACTAAGCAGGAAAAACTTCTACAGTACTATGGCTCGGCAGGCAGCTGACGGGTGGTGAAGAAGCGGTCGGTGCGCAGGAAATAGAGCACCACGCCGGCGCAGTTCACCACCGCCACCGTCCAGAAGGCGGCCGAGTAGCCAAGAAGCTCGGCGATGACGCCACCGAGGAGGATGCCCAGTCCCATGCCGACATCCCACGCCACGAGGATGGTGGAGTTGGCCGTGCCACGCTCGTTGTGGCGGGCCATGCAGATCATCATGTTCTGGAAGGCAGGCCACATATGGCCGTTGCCCAGGCCGATGAGGATGGCGGAGCCGTAGTAGCCGATGAGAGTTGACAATTGATAATTGACAATTGACAATTGACAATTAAGCGTGGGCATTAATATAAATAAGGTGTAGCCGACGAGCGAGATGACCATGCCCGTGGCGGCATTGTGCGTCAGACGGCCTTCGCGCAAGGCACGGCTACCCTGGAGGCGCGACAAGATGAGGCCCAAGCTGCAGAGCAGGAACCAGGTGCCCGTGCCGCCGGTAATGCCCATCACCTGCTTGCCGTAGATGGCGAGGTAGTTGCTCAGCACGCCGAAGCAGAAACCGAAGAACACCATGTTCACACCCAGCAGCCAGCCGCGGAGCAGAAAGAAGCGGTCCAGCGAGAGGTGGGCGTTGCGCAGGGCACGTGGCTGCGGCCCGTGCTTCACCTCCACGGTGGCATTGGCCGTAAGGCCGACGGTGGCGATGGCAAAGGCCAGCCAGAAGAGCAGTTCGAAGTTGTGGGTCTCGCTGTAGATGAAGATGGCAAACGACGGGGCGATGGCCATCGCGAGGTTGTTGCTCAGGCCGTAGTAGCCGATGCCCTCGTTGCGGCGCGACGACGGCAGCACGTCGATGGCCACCGTCGAGTTGGCCACCGTCACAGCCCCGAAGGGTCCGCCGTGGAGGGTACGGACGATGGTAAACAGCAGGAGCGTGCCTGCCATGAGGTAGCCCAGAAAGAACACCGTAAAGAGGCTGAAGGCTATCAGCAGCACCCGCTTGTGCGGGAAGCTGTCGACGATGAACCCGCTGAACGGGCGCATCAGCAGGGCGGTGACGGTATAGCCCGATAGCACCAGTCCGATGACATCCTTCGTGGCGCCGAACGTCTCGTGGAGATAGAGTGGCAGGAGCGGTGTTAGCAGGTAGAAGGCGAAGAACAGCGTGAAATTCGCCGTCATCACCTTGATGTAGTTACGGTTCCAGAGTCGCTCCATACCGTCAGTCGCTAAAGCTAAGTTTATGGTTCCCAAGGGGCTGCCCCCTACCCTATTTACTCGTCAAACAGGAACAGGGGGTCTTCTGGAACGACCATCGTCGCGGGCTGCTCGTAGTCCTTGAGCAGCTTCTCGCTGACGTACTTCTTGTCGACGACCAGACGGAACATATACTCGCGGAACCAGCGGTCGGTCATAATCAGACAGCCCTTCTGGCCCCAGTCGCCGCCCCAAGAGTTCTCGACCTTCCACTTACGGGCACGGCCCTGCTCGTCGACGTCGACGGCACAGAGGGTCATGGCGTGGGTGGAGCCACTGTCGAAGGTGGCGATGCGCTGGGCCTTGGTCATACCGAAGGAGGTGCCGAAGAGTGCCTCGTAGTCAAAGTTCTTCGTGTCGGCAAAGCCACGCTTACGGTCGAGCTGCTTGCCGACGTCGTAACTCGAGTAAAGCTTGCGGCCGTCCTTCAGCGAGGCGATGGCCAGACGCTCTATCTCGTCCATGGGCAGGTTTAGGTAGCGCCAGTTGTGACCGTCGTAGGTATGACGGTCCAGCTCCACCTCGAACGTCTTGTAGTAAGGACGGCGCGGGTCGTTCATCACCATGATGAACGTGCCGTTGAGCGAACCGCCGACGACCTCACGGTAGAACGACTGGGGCGTGAACTCGCGGGGCTTGCCCACGGGACGACCTTCCTTGTTGCGGAAGGTGTAGGTGAAGCGCTGCGGAGGCGTGCCGATAGTCATCTCGAGCATATGGTAGATCTGTGCCAGCATACGCACCTTAGCCTTGTTGAGCGATGCCTGACTCTTGTTCTTGGCCACCATATCGCGCAGCTGCAGGCCATACTCACGCAGCTTCGACGACACCAGCTGACGGGCCTTCGACGTGTTGTCGCTGGAGAACGACTCGGGCATCGCCTCGCGAGGCACCAGTCCGTACTTCTCGGTCAGGTCGGCCACGCCACAGAACGTGCCGCCGTCGTTCATCGGGTAGTGAAAGAAGAACTGCACACGCTGGTCGTCGAGCGGCTTGCCGGCATTGTCGATGGTACCCTGAAGCATGAGGTTCGCCTTCTCCAGCTGGTCGTAGAAAAAGAGGTAAGCCTCCGAGAACTCCAACTGCAGCGAGTCGCCGTGTTGGTGGGTATACTTGGAACGCAGCACGTTGAAACCGCTGAACATCCAGCAACGGCCGCTGGATTGCTGGTTGGTGATGCTCTGGCTTGCCGTCTCTATATTAAAATAGGTGTCAAGGGCTGCAGCGTTCTCACGCGACCGAGCCAGGTCGTCGATGGCGTTCGACGCCACGGCATTGGTCAGCGCCGTACCTGTCGGCAACTGCTTGGTCTCCTTGACAATATCCTTCAGCATATCCGCTGAGAGTCCCCCACCCTTCGTCTGGGCGCTCATCGTAGCAAGCCCGCCCATGAGGCAGGCCATAATCATCGTTGTTCTCTTCATTTCTCTTCCTTAGTATGTTTTTGGAGTCGCAAAGATACGTGATTTTTTGACAAATGCGAAAAAAGTCAAGTTAAAAAGAAAAAAAATGAAAAAAAGTATGCAACTTATTAAAAATTTTTATACCTTTGCACCGAAAATCTTAATTTACTGAGTTTATTAACTAAAAAAAACGAAAGAAAATGAAAAAGATTTTGATGACCCTGGCCATGGGTATGATGGCCCTGACAATGAGTGCACAGATGTACGTCGGTGGTGCTTTTGGCTTCCAGAACGTAACACCTGAAGTTGGCGACGGCGAGAGCTCATTCAAACTGCTCCCCGAGTTCGGTATGCAGCTCGACGAAAAGTGGGGCGTTGGTGTACAGATTGGCTACATCTCCGATAAGGCTGGTGCATATGACCTCGGAGCTGAGAGCGCTTTCCAGTTCTCTCCCTATGCCCGTTACACCGCTCTGAAGTTCAAGAGCGTGAACCTGTTCTTCGATGGTGGCCTGGACTACATTCAGACAAAGAACGCCAAGGTGACGGCTTTCGGTGTTGGCATCAAGCCGGGTGTGGCTGTGAACCTGAACGAGAAGCTGAGCTTCGTGGCTCACTTCGGCTTCCTGGGTTATGAGTCTATCAACCCCGATGGCGACGACAACAACCTCACAACCATCGGTCTCGACTTCGATACCACCGAGCTGACCTTCGGTCTGTACTACAACTTCTAATCTGAAGAGAGTATTAAACCATAAAGAGGATGTGCGCTGCACATCCTCTTTTTCTTTGTCCCCACTCGGTCTTATTTCTTTGTGGTCGTCTTCTTGGCTGCCGTCTTCTTAGCGGTCGTCGTGGTCTTCTTGGCTGTCGTCGTGGTCTTCGTTGTTGTCGTTGCCGGTGTGTAGTACTTCTGCGCCTCGGGCATCCAACCCTGAATCTGTTTGATGCGCGTGGCATCGCTGGGGTGGTCACTCAGGAACTCGGCCGTCTGAGAGGTGGACGCGGCGGACATGCGCTGCCAGAACGTAATGGCCACCTGCGGGTCGTAGCCGGCCATGGCAGCAAAGATCAGTCCCATGTGGTCGGCCTCGCTCTCGTGACTGCGCGAATAACTCAGATTCTTGAAGTTAAAGCCCTGAGCCACAACGGCCTGAACAATGCTCTGTGTATTGGTACCCATACCCAGAGCACCGGCAACAGCACTACCAATCTGTATGCCGTACTGCTGCTTCATCTGCGTCGAGAGCTGCTCGGCAGAGTGCTTGGCGACGGCATGGGCTATCTCGTGACCCAGCACGATGGCCAGCGAAGCCTCATCCTGCGTGACGGGGAGCAGGCCCTCGTAGATGACAATCTTGCCACCAGGCATACACCAGGCGTTCACCTGCTTGTCCTGTACGAGGTTGAATTCCCATGAGAAATTCTTTACTTCGGCCGATAAGCCGTTGTTGTTCAGGTAGTTGTTCACGGCCGTGGCCAACTTCTGGCCCACACGCTTCACCATGGCGGTATTCGTGGCGTTGGTCGAGGTCTTGGCCGACTTCATGAACTCCTGATACTGCTGATTGGCCAGGCTGAGCACTTCGCCGTCGCTGACCATCAGCGTCTGCTTGCGTCCCGTGAGGGGCACTGTCGACGTGGTACCGCAGCTGACGAGCACAGCCGTCACCAGCGTCAAAAGAATCGTTTTCAAGCTTTTCATACTAAAAATGTTTAGGATTAGACGTTCTGTGTGCAAAGTTAGGCATTTTTCCGGAACTACGCACAAAAAACGACAAAAAAACCGCAGAACTCATGTCTGCGGCTCTTCTTTTTGAATACCTGATTGAAGTTTACCTTATTTGTTAAGGCCACGGTTGTTCAGCGTGGCGTTCAGCAGAACGAGATACTTGCGGTACTGATCCCTTGTCAGGATGTAGTTCATCCACTTGATATCCTTCTCTACGGCTCTCTTCACCTGAGCATCGCGCTCAGCCTCGGTGTCGTAGTGAGCGGCAAACTGCATCTCGGCATTGAATGTATTGTGGACCGTCTCTACGGCTTCAATCTGATCGACGGTCAGACCGAGTGCTACGCTCAACTTACGCATGTTAACGCTCATGTCATACACGTTGTTTGCATTCATCTCGACTGCATTCTCAACGACGGCGTTCTCTTTCTCGGCAAATGCCATAGTCATGCTAAACATTGCCACTGTCATCAAAAACAATCTTTTCATCTTTTTACCCTTTCTTTTCTTTACTCGGGGCGGTTGTGTTAAGACCGTTGCTCCCCTACTTTCTTTTTAATGGTTTTGTTCTCGTTGCGCAGCCTTTGGCTTGCGCTGCTCTCCCGCCTGGCGGGTCAAGCTCTTTGTTATCCTTTTTTATTGTTTTGACGATGCAAAGGTACGACGATTTTTGGAACTGGCAATAGTTTTCTGAAAATTGTGTGCGCAAACAGCCCTTTTATTGACAAATGTCAAAGAATAGCCCCTTTTCGTCATTTTTTAACTTTTCTATGGGTGAATTACACGAAAAATGGGTTTTATTTTGGTTTTTCGCCTGCTTTTCACTACCTTTGAAGCCTACAGCTCTTAGGTACTCTCGTTCAGAAATCCTCAAATTTATTTGGGATTTCGTTCACTTATTCGTACCTTTGCAGCCCTATACATTATTATATATAAGAACATGGAACAGAAAGAGAACAAGATGATTATCCTGAACTACCAGCTCTACAGCGTGGAGAACGGCGAGCGGCAGTTACAGGAACAGACCACCAAGGAGCACCCCTTCCAGTTCATCAGCGGCTTCGGCATCTCGCTCGACGCCCTGGAACAGCACGTACTGGGCATCGAGAAAGGTCAGGAGTTTGAACTAACACTGGAGCCGGAACAGGCTTTCGGCGCCTACGACCCGGAGTGCGTTCACAAGCTGAAGCGCGATATCTTCGAGATTGACGGTAAGTTCGACAGCCAGAACATCTACGAGGGAGCCGTCATCACCCTTACCGACGTCGAGGGCCATCACTTCATGGCCCAGGTGGCGAAGGTGGAGGACGACGGCGTCACCGTCGACACCAACCATCCCTATGCAGGCAAGACACTCTGCTTCACCGGCGAGGTGCTGGAGAACCGTCCCGCCACCGACGACGAGGTGACGGCACTCATCAAGCACATGACCGGCGGCTGCGGCGGCTGTAAGGGTTGCGGCGGCGAAGGAAGCTGCGAAGAGGGGAAGTGTGGCGAAGGCGGCTGCGGCGAAGGCGGCTGCGGCGGTTGCCATTAAGAATTAAGGATTATGAGAAATACGTTTGGCCATCTGTTTACGCTGACGACCTTCGGCGAGAGCCACGGCGCAGCCATCGGCGGCATCGTCGACGGGATGCCGGCAGGTATCGACATCGATACCGACTTCATACAGCAGGAGCTGAACCGTCGGCGCCCAGGACAGAGCAGCCTGACGACATCACGTCAGGAGGGCGACCGCGTAGAACTGCTGAGCGGCGTCTTCGAGGGGAAGTCGACGGGCTGTCCTATCGGCTTCATCGTGCGCAACGAGAACCAGCACTCCCAGGACTACGAGAACCTGCGCACGCTGTTCCGCCCGTCGCACGCCGACTTCACCTATTATAATAAGTACGGCGTGCGCGACCATCGTGGCGGCGGACGCACGTCGGCACGCATCACCATCAGCCGTGTCGTCGGCGGTGCGCTGGCGAAGCTCGTACTGCGACAGCAGGGCATCACCATCCAGGCGTACACTTCGCAGGTGGGTGACATAGCCCTCGACAAGGACTACCACCGTTACGACCTGTCGCTGACAGAGGAGAACGCCGTGCGCTGTCCCGACCCCGAGAAGGCCGAAGAGATGGCCGCCCTCATCACCCGTGTGAAGGCTGAGGGCGACACCATCGGCGGCATCATCACCTGTGTCGTCAAGGGCTGTCCCGTAGGACTCGGCGAGCCGGAGTTCGACAAGCTGCACGCCGCGCTGGGAGCCGCGATGCTGAGCATCAATGCCGTCAAGGGCTTTGAGTACGGCGACGGCTTCGACATCGTCAGCCGTCGTGGCTCGGAGGCCAACGACCGTTTTGTTAACAGTACTAAGATAGAAGCCGCCACCAACCACAGCGGCGGCATCCAGGGTGGCATTTCCAACGGCGAGGACATCTACTTCCGCGTGGCCTTCAAGCCCGTCGCCACCCTACTTCAGCAGCAGGAGACGGTCGACCTCGAGGGTAACGCGACGACATTCACGGCGCGCGGTCGCCACGATCCTTGTGTCTTGCCACGTGCCGTTCCCGTCGTCGAAGCAATGGCTGCAATGACGATTTTAGACCACTTACTGTTAAAAAACAGCGCAAAATTAGAATAAATTAACCCCGAATGTGAAATAAAGTATAAAAAATTTGGTGGTTCAAACTATTTATACTATCTTTGCAAACAGCTACCGAGGGCTTGTGAAAGTCCCGATAAGCAAAGTTAAGTCTAGTTTAGTTTTTGTGTTGGTTGAGAGCGGTCATTTGGCCGCTCTCATTTCGTTTGTCTATCTCTTCACCTTGCGCGATGTCACCTGACCGTCAGCCGTGGTGGTGCGCTGGATATACATGCCCTTCGTCGGCATCTCCACACGCTCGCCGGAGAGTGTGAAATACTGCACGCTGACGCTTCCCTTCACGCCGTCGACACCCTTTATGACTGGCTCCACGGACGTTGGCGTAGGACCAGCAGGACCGCCGACATGATACTCGATGACGAGGACGATGGCCTGCTGTTCGCCGGCATTGGTAAACGTCACGGGCGACGGCACGTTGTCGAGCACAAACTCCACCTTATTAGGATTCGTGCGGGTGGCGTTGTGGCTGAGGATGGTAGCCGTCGACTCTGTGTACGTCTTGCCAGCCACCTCTTTCCAGTAGGTGGTGCGGCTACTGGCGTTGTTGTTGGTGACGCTGTAGAGGATCAGCTTCGTGGCACGGCCGTTCTCGGGCAGGATGATGCTGTTCTGCGCACCGTTGGAGACGACGATGCCCGTACGTCCGCCGGCGGCGCTGACGTCATCGAACTCATAGTTGAACTTCGGCGTACCGGCACTGCTGTACGTCTTGTCGGTGGCGGTGGTATACACCATGCTCAAGCCGACATTGTTCGACGGAGACTCCTCCCTGCCGACAAGTGTCGTGCAGGCGGCATCGCTGGGCTCACGCGAGCAGTTTCCCCATGCCAGTGTGGCACGGACGGTGGGACCAGCCTCACCGGGATCGTCGGGTGTAGGGTCCTCGGGCGTAGGGTCCTCAGTGGTTCCTTCACCGACGACCTTCAGCACACCGCTGGTATAGAGCTCCGTGGTGTCCCACGACTGTCCCTCGCCTGGAGTGGCGGGGATAATCTCAGCAAACGTACCCGTCGCCGTACCCGTGAAGGCCTGAATGGTCTGGCCGTCGGTGTACTTCTTGGCCTGCATGGCCTCGTTCAACGCGAGGGTGGCGCCGCTACCCAGCGTCAGCTTGCCCTTAATGGTCAGGCCCTTGTCCGTGGCCCCCTCGTCGCCCACCAGCAGCGTACCGTTCACGGTGACGGCACCGGCGAGCGTACCCTTACCAGCCAGCGTGGCACCCTTGGCGACGGTGACAAGTCCCGTTCCCGTGTGCTGGCCGTTGACGATGAGCGTACCGCCGTTGACGGTGGTCGTTCCCTTGTACTCGTTCTTGCCCGTCAGTCGCCAGAGGCCGGTACCGGTCTTCACGATGTTCACCGTTCCCACGTGGCCGCTGCCCGAGCACGACCAGTTGTTGATGATGCCGGCGAAGGTCTCGTCGGTATTGGCCGAGCCGACGGTCCATGTGCAGGTGAAGTTATCGGTCTGCTTACCCGAACCGTTGATGTAGGTACCAGCCACACCCGAGATGCCGCCGATGGTCTGGTTACCTGTAGTTGACCAGTAGCAGAGGTTGGCGTTACCCTTCAGTTCGATGACGGTGTTGTTCATCTTCGGCGAGCCGTCAAGCAGCATCAGCGAGCCGCGCTTGTCTGATGACACGCCGTTGGCGATGAGTCGGCCGTTGAACTCGCTCCAGTCGCCCTGCACATACTCACGCAGGTAGGGGATGTTCAGCTGGATGGTGCCGCTGCCGCTGACCTTGCTCTTGATGTAGCAGTTGCGGTTGGGCGAGAACTGGCTGGTGGTGCCCTCCTGGACCTCGATGGGGAACGAATAGGTCTCGTAGCCGCTGGTCTCACCCTTGGTCTTCAGATGGCCGCCGGCCATCACGAGCTTCGACGACGAGCCAATGCCGTTGTTCGAGAGTTCGGCGGTAGGGAGATAGAGCGACGCGCCTTTAAGCACGGTGGTGCCCTTGTATCCAAAGAACTTATTAGTGTTGACGTTGATCTGTCCGCCACCATCGATGACGAAGTCCACAGAGGCATCGCTGCTCTCGATGACACCGTTCATGGTCACCGTGGCCGACTTCACGTCGAACGTCGACGTCTGCGACAGTTTCATCGAGCGGTTCGTGGTGGTGTTACCACCGGTATAGCGGTAGGTACCGCCGTCGGCAATCCAGTTCTGCGCAAACTCCGTGCTGCTGCCGATGGCGCTGTTCTCGCCGCCGTTCTTCAGCGAGTTGAACTCCAGCACGCCGTCGTGGAGCACGGTGGCACCCTTGTAGGCGTTCGTGTTATTGAGTGTCAGCGTGCCCTTGCCGGCCTTGTTCATCGACATCGCGCCGCTGAAGCTGCCCGTGCCGCTGACAGTGGTGTTTGCAGGGACGTTGTAGACGACGGCCGTGGGCTCGACACTGGCTGTGAGACTAAGCGTCTCGTTGGCCGTGGGAGCCAGCAGGACGTTCTTCTGGGCGGCGGCACCGGTATCGAAGGCGCCACCCGTCCACGTGTAGTCGGCCTCGTAGCTGTCCACATCGATAACGCCCACTTCCACGGGACGTGTGGACATCTCCGTGACAGCGTATTCCGACGTCTTGTCGCCCTTGAAGGCACGGACACGGACGCTGTACTTCGTGCCGGGCTCAAGACCGCTGACGATACAGCTGCTGGCATTGGCCTCGGTACGTGCCACTTCACGGTAGTCGCCCGTGGTCTTCACCTCGATGGCAAAGCCGTCCTCGTCGTAGGTATAGTCGCGCCACGAGATGGTGAGCGTCTGTGTCGAGGCTTTGTCGAGCACCAGCGCCACGGGCTTGCGGAGGAAGAAGTCGCGGTCGTCGACGGTGATGCTGTTGATGTAGTTCTCGATGTTCGCATAGCCGTTGGCGGCCTTCGTCATCGCGTCGTTCTTCGTCTTGTCCGTACCGTTGGCATCCTCCCAGGCGTCGGGCATACCGTCGTTGTCGCTATCCTGCTTCTTCACGCCGGCATAGACGCTCCACGTCGACGGTGTGCCGTAGACGAGCGACTCCTCGTTGCTGATGAGGGCACCCTTCGTGCCGTACGACATCAGCTCGTCAATCATGTAGCAGTCGGTCATGTCACGGTAAGGCAGCGTGGCACCCACCGTGGGGATGTTCTTCTCAAGCAGCTCGTTGCCCTTGTACTTCTCCAGCTCGGGATAGGCGTAGGGCGTTGACACCTTGTCGCCGCCGCCGTTGGTGGTCACCAGCGAGGGGCTGAAGATGCCATCCATGTTAGAGTCCTGCCAGTTGTCGTTGCCATAGAAGTGGAACAGGCTGTTACCGCCGCCCAGTCCGGCACCGCCGTTGGCAGGACCGTTGACGAAGAGGTTCGACTCGATATTCACGTAGCTCTCGCCCGACGAGTCGCCACCCATGATGACGCAGCCGTTCTTCCAGTTGTAGACAACGTTGTTGACGTACTGCACCTTACCCTTGATCTTGTTGTTACGGGTGGAATTGTCGATGTACAGGTTACGGTAGAGGGTGATGAAGTCCGACTGTATCAGACCGCCGGCCGAGTGGTCCAGCAGTCCCTGGCCGATGACACAGTTCTGCAGGGTGATGTTTTCGGGGGCAGAGCCCTTGCCATCGGGGTTGATGGAGAACGTCTCGTCCTGTCCCCAGGCGAAGGAGCAGTGGTCGAAGATCATGTTCTGACCGTTGGCGATACCGGCACAGTCCTTGTCCTTGGTGCCTACCCTACCCATACGGAAGCGCATATGGCGCACGATGATGTTGCTGGCACCCGAGAACGACACACCATCGCCATAGACGGTGATACCCTCGCCGGGAGCCGTCTGACCGGCCACGTAGAGGTTGTTCTTGAACACGATGCGGCCGCTGGTGAGCCTGATGACGCCCGCCACGTCGAAGACAATGATGCGGTTAGCCTGGCTCACGGCATCGCGCAGCGAGCCGCTACCAGAATCGTTAAGGTTGGTGACATGATACACCGAGCCGTTACGGCCGCCAGTAGCGAAACGGCCCCAGCCCTGAGCGCCCGGGAAGGCTACGAGTGAGGGAGAGGCATCGGAACTCGTTTCGATGCCCGAGCGTGAGTAGGCTCGGCCGGAGGCCAAGGCTACGAGTGAGGGAGAGGCATCGGAACTCGTTTCGATGCCCGAGCGTGAGTAGGCTCGGCCGGAGGCCAAGGCAAGCTGCTGGGCCTCGACAGCCATGCTGACAAGTGCCATCAGCACGGCGAAAAGCATTTTAGTAGTAGTTTTCATTCGTTTGTTGTATTATTCGTATAATGCGTATTAAATTGACTCTATTATCGGAAAAAAATTCGTGAAATTGACTTTCCCCCTACGGGGCCGTCGAGCTATACCTTCGTGAAATTCGTGGTTAAAAACTTCCCCGCCGAAGACACAATTCGCAAAATTCGTGAAATTCGTGGTTAAAAACTTCCCCGTCATTCCATCGTTCCGATGATGTCGTTGACGTCGTCGATGCCGTGGCGGTCGAGCCAGGCATCGATGCCGTCGCGCACCTTGATGCTCACGGCAGGGTCCAGGAAGTTCGCCGTACCAATCTCGATGGCCGTGGCACCACACATCATGAACGCGATGGCGTCCTCGGCAGTCGAGATACCGCCCAGTCCCACGACGGGAACCTTCACGGCCCGAGCCACCTGGTAGACCATCCTCAGCGCCACGGGCTTCACGGCGGGGCCGGAGAGTCCGCCAGTACCTATCGACAGCACGCGGCGGCGCTTCTCGATGTCGACGGCCATACCCATCAGCGTGTTGATGAGCGACACGGCATCGGCTCCCTCGGCCTCCACGGCACGGGCTATCTCGGTGATGTCCGTCACGTTCGGCGACAGTTTTACTATCAGCGTCTTATGGTAGGCCTTGCGGACGGCACGCACCACGCTGGCAGCACCGGCACAGGTGACGCCGAAGGCCATGCCGCCGTCCTTCACGTTCGGACACGAGATGTTCAGCTCGATGGCGGGAATACCGTCTAAGGCGTCCACACGGGCAGCACACGCGGCGTAGTCCTCGGGCGACGAGCCGCTGACGTTCACAATCATGTTCGTTTCAATATCCTTGATCTGCGGGTAGATGTGCTCGGCGAAGTAGTCCACGCCCTTGTTCTGCAGTCCCACACAGTTCAGCATACCCATCGGCGTCTCCGCCATACGCGGGTAGTCATTGCCCTCACGGGGCTTCAGCGTCGTTCCCTTGACAATGATGCCGCCGATGCCGTCCAACGGCATGAAGTCCTGAAACTCCAGACCGTAGCCAAACGTCCCCGAGGCGGTCATCACGGGGTTCTTCAGTTTCAACGCCCCTATATTTACATTCAATCTTGCCATAACAATTTCTCAATCTCTCAATTTCTCAATCTCTCAATTTCTCAATCTCTCAATCTCTCAATCTCTCAATCTCTCAATTTCTCAATTTCTCAATCTCTCAATTTCTCAATCTCTCAATCCCACATCAGCCTCCTGACGTCGAATACCGGCCCGTCCTTGCACACACACACATTCGTAGCCACTGTGGTCGATGCGTCAGCATCGACACGCACCTTCTCCACACAGCACAGGCAGGCACCAAGACCACAGGCCATAAGGTTCTCCAGCGACGCCTCGCAGGCCACGCCGTTCTCCTTGGCAAAGCGCGCCACGGCCTTCATCATCGGCGTCGGACCGCACGTCTGGATCAGCGTGAACCGCTCCTTCTGGAGCAGCGAGTGCTGCGTCACGAAGCCCTTCTCGCCCTCGCTGCCGTCCTCGGTGGTCACGAAGACACGACCGTAGCGGCGAAACGCGTCAAGCATCAGCAGGTCCTTCGACGTACGGGCACCCAGCAGGAACGTCGGCTCCACACCTGCCTCCTTCAACGTAGCGCCGAGATACAGCAACGGGGCTACTCCCACGCCGCCGCCAATGAGGAGGGGACGCAACTCATCATCATGCATTCCACCCTGTCCATTGTCCATTGTCCATTGTACATTGTCCATTGTACATTGTGCATTGTACATTGTACATTGTCCATCATTCATTATACTCCACCCATTGCCTAAGGGGAGCACGCAGTTCAGCGTGTCGCCAGGCTGCAGCTGCGCCAGACGGCGCGTACCGTCGCCGACGGTGGCTACAAGGAGCCACAGCTCGTTCTTCTCACGGTCTACGAAGTTAATGGAGATGGGACGACGGAGGAATGTCGTGGGACTTCCGTCCACACGTACCTCCACAAACTGTCCAGGGAGCATCGTCGGCAGGGGCTCGTCGTGCGTCAGCCTGAGCAGCACATAGCGCTCATGGACCTTCTCTAAGGCAGTCAGCCGCAGGTCCAGAGCATATTTCTTTAGTTCGCGCATATGTACGTACATTGTTTTAGTTGGCTGCAAAATTAAACAATTTCCGCCAACTAAACAAGAATTCAGCAAAAAAGAAAGAAGATTAATCAACAATCACTTCTTCAATCACTTCTTCGAAGGTGCAAAGCTCTCCCACGTCTGGTCATCGTAGTAGACACGGATCTCGACGACACGACGCTGCGGTTTGTCAGGTATTTTTACTTCCTGCTGAACGGCATTCAATCGTGTATTTCTGACACTATTACCGGTTGATACTCCACGGGGCGCTCCCGACGGCCCATCGACAAAGTCGAACATCGGCATGGAGGAAACGGAGGGGGAGGGTGTAGAACGATTTTCATCATACGAGGAGCCCTTGGAACCCTCATGAGCTACATGAGCATCCGCCTGACCATCGTCACCCGATGGGGTGGAACCAAACATCTGACCCGTTCCGAACATCAGCCAGTCGATGTTGATGTCAGGAATTTTTTTCTTGATGGCCTCGACCGTATTCAGGGTCGGCTTGGTACGATCATTAAAGATGCTGCTCAGCGATGCAGGCGACATATCCAGGAACTGAGCGAACACATTTTGGGTCATGTGCATCGACTCCATAATCTGACGAATCCTATCCTTCATTTTCCTTCACTTTTCGTGCTTAGTACGTAATAGGGTGGTAAACCACCGTTTTTCTTTCAGTTTACAAAGGTAAAACAAAAAATTGAAACTGACAACATAATTAAAGAAAAATTTTAATTTTTGAATTTATATTTAGAAATGTAAAGTTTGTAAACCAAAACAGTGCAGTAAACGGCATGTTTGGTTTACATTTACAAACATAAATTGCCTGGAATATTATTATACAAACATTATTTTAAGCGAATTTACATAAATAACTGACGCTAAATGTGGTATTTATGGAAATCTATACTGTAAACGGCCACTTCGGGGGCCATTATTCACAAGAAGATGTATACAATCCGCATAATTACTGCGAAATATTCGTATAAAATACTGGTAATGTGGTGTTTACACTCAGAAAATGGCTGTTGTATATTTATGATTGCAAAATCTAAACACTGAAGATTTGTGTTTGCATTTTAATAGTTTACATTTGTGTATTATTATTGATTTGCAGAGTTTGTTGTTCGCATATGTTTATTTGTTTGGTTTTGTAAACTAAAAATTCGACGAAGATTTACAACTGCAAATGCAAAAGATTGTGAACACTAAATTTTGGGAGCGGAAAAATGCCGAAATTTTTCATTACTCGCGTATTCCCGACGAGCGTCCGAACGGCTGATAATACGCGAGTTTTGAGGGGTCAGGAAACGTGCTAAACCCCTGATGGCACACGCTTTCGGGCAAAAATCGGCCCTCGCCAGAACGCAAAATTTGGCTCCTTCTAGAATCAGAAATAGACGATTTTTGAGAAAAACGAGCTGAAAAACGACTCCGAGACAATCGTTTTCGGACTCAAAAATGGGGCTTTTTAGTGTAGAATGTAAAAAATCAATTCTTTCATCAACTCCTCGGGTGCCGTGTTCGGGTTGTCCAGACCCTTGCTCTTCGCATCAATCTCGCGGATCTTTCCGAGAATCTGCATCACCTTCATCGCCGAAAAGTTCCTCAGGCCAGTCATGTACTCCTTGGCTGCCCAAGGCGACCTCAGTTCCAGCCACTCTGCAACGCCCTCCTGGCTCTGTTTTTTCGGCGCGTAGTGTGCAATCATCAGATTTTGGAAGTATTGGAAGATCAACGGGAGAAAAGAGTAGATACTACCCGCCTTGGGATTTTTGTCAAAATATTTTATTATCAGGTTCGCCTTGTAGATGTTGCGGTTCACCAGGGCGTCGCGCAACTCGTAGCCATTGAACTCCTTGCTCACCCCTATCTGGTCCTCCACCACCTGGGGCGTCACCCGCCGGTCGGTCTCGGGCAGCGACAGCACCACCTTGTCCAGCTCGCCCGTCAGTCGGCTCAAGTCGGGACCGATGGCCTCGGCGATGAGCATGGCCGACTTCGGGTCGATGCTCACCTGTCGTGCCTGGAGGTACCTCTCTATAAAAGGTACGAGGTCGCGGTCCTTCAACTTCTTGCTCTCGAAGAGCACGCCAGCCTCCCGGATAGTCTTCACATACTCCCTTTTTCGGCCGTCAATACTCCCGTTTTTGTGACAAAGTACGAGCACGGTCGATTTTACGGGAGTTTTGAAGTACCTTTCCAGCTGGTCTGTCTGCTTAATGTTCTGCGCCTCTTTGACGATAACTACCTGTCTTTCAGCCATCATCGGGTACCGACGAGCCGTGTCGGCCACCTGTGCCGCAGTGACGTCCGAACCGAACAAAATAGTCTGATTGAAGTCCCTTTCGTCGGGTGTCAGCGCGTGCTCGGCGATGTAGTCGCTGATCTTGTCGATGTAGTACGGCTCGTCGCCCATGAGGTAGTAGACGGGCTCAAACTTGCCCGCCTTCAGATCGTTCATAATACCTTCGTAAGTCACACTTTTCGGTTCAGTAGCCATACTCTCTACACATTTTCGGCAAAGGTAGGCATAATTTGCAAAACTGCCAAATAATTAGACCAGGAATTTTTGAAATCCCTTATTTCCGAAGCGAACGTCATGTTAGGGTGCAGCCGGCACTTTTCCCCACTTTTCCCACTTTTTCGTCCAAAAGAAGATGACATTCAAAACTTTTTCCTTTAATTGTAATAGGTATATAAGAAAATTTTCGTACCTTTGCACCCGAATTCCGCGTATGCTTGCGCCGAAGCCAAAGGATGATATCCTGCGGAGGAAGGGTGGGTAGCGGTTTTCAGACATAATGAAGGCGTTTACAAGCGCTACGTTTAAGACGAACTGGAATCTGGTAAATTCTCTATTACTGTCTTGAACATAGCAACGGTAGATGACCCTGGGATGTGTTTATACGCGTCCCCCTATACACTTATAGGGAGAACTATATTCATATCGGCGTGGGCTCTGACGTTGTCTGTTCTTACAGTAATGGGCATACCAGAGCCTCAGTTCGTGGAATAGACGACAGCGACGATTCCACGCTTTTTTTATGTCTTGATGCCAGTCTTCTGGTGACATA
>Ga0326511_10001268_pt1 | contig 21222 bp, 18 predicted proteins | sample 0_2496_0518_D_FD_203701 | JGI IMG/M metagenome (GOLD analysis project Ga0326511, IMG submission 203701) | Bovine rumen microbial communities from UC Davis, California, United States - 0_2496_0518 | ecosystem: Host-associated > Mammals > Digestive system > Stomach > Rumen | place: USA... | reverse complement strand
CAAGCGTTTTCTGAATGGAAGTACCGATTGTCGTAATCATGATGACGGCACTGATACCGATGATAATACCCAGCATTGTCAGAACCGATCGCATTTTGTTTGCGGCGATCGAAGTCAGGGCAAGACGGAGATTTTCAATAAACTGCATTATGACTTCACCCCCGTATCTGAAATGACACTGCCATCACTGATGGTAATAATTCTTTCTGTTTCGGCGGCGAGTTCGTTACTGTGTGTGATCAATACGATTGTTGTGCCCTCTTCTTTATGAAGTTTATGAAACAAATCCATAATCATCCGGCCTGTTCTGGAATCGAGAGCACCGGTCGGCTCATCTGCGAGCAGAATCGAGGGCTTGTTCGCCATTGCTCTTGCGATGGCAACACGCTGTTTCTGACCGCCGGAGAGTTCATTCGGCTGATGATCGGCACGATCTGCCATACCGACAATTTTGAGCAGTTCCATTGCACGGGCAAGACGTTTTTTTCTCGGAATGCCTGCATACATCATAGGCATCTCGACATTCTTGAGGGCATTGGTTCTTGAAATCAGATTGAACGTCTGGAAAACAAAGCCGATTTCCTGATTTCTGATATGACTTAATTCATAATCATCAAGTGTACTGATGTCCATGCCGTTGAGCAGATATGTGCCCTCAGTAGGTCTGTCAAGAGCACCGATCATATTCATGAGCGTACTTTTACCGGAGCCGGATTGTCCGACAATCGCAACAAATTCATGTTCATGAATATCCAGTGAAATGCCGTTGAGAATCTGCAATTCATTCGGCTGACCGATATAATATCTCTTGATGATATTTCTCATTTCGATGACGGTTTTATTCATCGGCTTTCGCCCCCTGTACAGTCTGATCAGAATCAATCAAAGGCAAGGTATCGCCGTCCTGATAACCTGTCGGAGTCATGACGATTTCGTCCCCGTCTTTCAGACCGCCGGAAGTAATTTCCGTATAATAAGAACCTTCCATACCGGTTTCTACGCTGACAGCCTTAGCAGTGGCAGTACCATCAGCATTTCTGACGACAGTCAGGACAGATTTTGTATCATCATCGTTTGTAATAATAGATTCATAAGGCACAGCGAGTACATCTTTTTTCTCTTCCAGAATAATCTTGACTTTCGCATTCATGCCGATCAGCAAATCTTTACTATCTTTAACTGTAATTTCAGCAGAATAGCCCCCTCCGGAAGAAGACCCCGTTAGAGCGTTCTGTGAACCTGCATTATAAATACTCACGACTCTGGAGACTTCTGCTTCAAATTCAGTATCTCCGGTAGCACTGGTCTTGACAATGGCAGGCTGTCCCTCGTGAATACTCAGAATATCGGCTTCATTGATCTGAACTGTAATTTTCAGTGCGCCGGAATCTTCGATTGTCATGAGAGCATCTGTAGTCGGAATACTGCCCTCAGAGACATTCAGAGAAGTAATAATTCCGCTTTTCGGAGCAGTTACGACACAATCTGCAATAGATTCAGCCAATTTGTCAAGTTCTGTCTGAGCATCGTTATTTTGCTGGAACTGTTCAGCATCCAGAACATCCTGATAACTCTGGATAGCACTGTCAGCAGAGCGTTCCGCAGAAGCATAGGCATCCCGTGCGGACTGCACAGCTTTCTCATAAGAACTGAACTGATCACGAATTGCTTCGAGCGAGGCTTCCTTGCTCTGGACGAGTGCATCAGCCTCCTGATAAGTCTGCATGGCTTCCTGATATTCTTCCGGATCTTCAGCATTATTCATTTTATTTTTGGCATTATCACGGCGGACGATCTGTTCATTCAGTTCATCGACAATTTTGGCTTCTTTATTATAAATATCATTCTGAGCCTGTATTGCATCATCAATCGCTCTCTGAGCCTGCTGGAGATTGATTTCTTTATCTCTTTTGGCATTTTCGAGATTTCTCTCATTGATTTTATGCTGATTTGCGGTCTGATTCTGAGAATTGGACTGATTCTTACTGAGTGTATCATACTGCTGCTGTAAGTCTGTACTATCGAATTCACAGAGCACATCGCCCTCTTTGACATGACTGCCGACCTCGACATTCAGTGTTTTAATTTTTGCGCTAAGTTTGCTGGTAACTTTGACGATATTTTCGCTCTGGACAGTACCGGAAACGCTGATCGTATTAGAAATATCACGTTTTTCGGCTTTGACGGTTTCCAGACCCATATTAGCAAGCCCCTCCATTGCCGCGGACATGCTTTTCATACAGGAAGTAACACCGACAGCACCTCCGCCGAGCAGCAGGACAAGTACGACTGCAATGATAATCCCCTTTTTCTTTTTCTTTTTTCTTGCCTGTTCCATAGATTAAGAAACTCCTTTCCGATTTATAGCTATCTTAGTGTATTATCTGAAATAGTACAGATGATATTATAACATATTATTCTGAATTTGTCAAGAGGTTTTGTAAAAATATAAAAAACTAAAATAGTAAATTTCATTTACCATTTTAGTTATAACATATTTTATATATTCTGTCAATATTTCTGATATATTTCGGCATACAGAACAATAATTTCTCCTGATTTCTTGACTTTTCTGTAAAAATATGCTATAATAAATCCGGAAAGGAGTTGTTTCTCATGGAAACCAGAGTTGCAATTATCGGAATTATCATTACAAATCCGGAGCAGATCAGCAGACTGAATTCTATTCTGCACGAATACGGAGAATATATCATCGGCCGCATGGGGATTCCCTATCGGCAGAAAAATATTCATATTATCAGCGTTGCCATAGATGCGCCGCAGAATATCATCAATACATTATCTGGAAAAATCGGCAGATTAGAAGGCATTTCCGCAAAAACTGCCTATTCTGATGTCATCACCAGACCTGAGACAGATTAAATTTTATAAATGCTGACAGAGTGACAGCTGTATTTATCTGTTTATATAAAAAATCAAAATTACAGATATTATATCAGCTGTCACCTGTACAGACAAATTTTAATTTATCACAGTGAAATTAAAATAAAATATCTTTAAAACATACATAAGGCTCGTTTTTATCGAAATTCCAGCTGTGATATGCTCCGCCGTGACAGAAATTCTTTTCAGAACATTCAGAACATTTCTGATTTTCTTCACAGAGATTCTTCCGGAATATCCTGAATTGATTCTCCCAGATATTCTTAAAATTATCTTTCAGAATATTTCCCTGTACAAATTCCGGACGGCGTTCAATATCCAGACAGGCAATAATATCACCATTGGCTGTGATACTCGCTGTGTAGATTCCGGCCATACAGAGAAAATACCAGTCACGGACTTCCCGTTCGTATTCGAGTCCTAAATAGTGACTGCATCCGTAGCAGACAGGCTCTCCGGCGATCCGCTTGTTACGGATATATTCAAATAAATACTGATATTCTTCTTTTGATAATAACAATTCCGGATGTTCCAAAGCTCTGCCGATGGGTTCAATATTGATGATTCTCCATGAATCCAGAGGCATGTTATCAAATATTTTATATAGCTCATCAAGCTGAGAAATATTCTCATGCGTCACAACTGTCGTGACCTGAACGCTCTTGAATTTTCCGACACGAAGCAGAGCTTCAATGCCGTTCATGGCTCTGTTCCAGCCGTTTTTAGTTCTTCTGAATTTATCGTGAGTTTCCGGCAGACCGTCAATGCTGACCGAAATCGTACCCATTCCGGCTTCATATAATGCATTTGCAACAGAATCATCAATCAGAGTGGCATTGCTTGTCATCCCCCATCGGAATCCCAGATCTTTTGCATAATGCATGATCTCAAAAAAATCCTTCCGGAGCAGAGGTTCTCCGCCGGTGATGCAGAGCATTTTATGATCTGTTCCCATATCGGCTTTGACCTGAGTCAGAAAATCACGATACTGTTCCGGAGTCAGTTCATCAGAAGACACATCATTACAGCGACTTCCGCAATGGAGACAATTTTCATTGCAACGCATAGTCAGCTCTAAAAACAGATGCCTGAGCTGAGGTTTCACAAGCAGACCATCACGATATTCTCTGAGTTTTTGCAGATTCTGTTTTTTAATATCAACATTCAGCATGATGATTCCCCTTAATTTTCTGTAGTTCCGAAGTATTCCGGAGGGCCGTAAACATCCTGCTGAAGTTCATCTTCCGGATTATAAGTCGTAGTTTCAGTTGTCGGATCAGTCGTTTCAAAATATTCCGGAGGGCCGTAGACGGTTTCCGGAATTGTATCTGTTTCGGGGTCATAAGTTTCCGTTTCGATGAGATCAGTCATCCAGACCGGAGGGCCGTAGACGGTTTCCGGAATTGTATCTGTTTCGGGGTTATAAGTCGTATCTTCCGTTTCGGATTCAAATTCCGGAGGAGGGCCATAGAGAATTTCAGGCACTTCCGGAACAAACAGAAGAATCTGTTTCTGCATGACAAAATCGAAGATATTGACATAGCCGTCTTCATTGACATCTGCACGATAATATTCTTCTTCTGTCATAGGCTGTTTATTGGTCAGATACTTGTACATGAAAATAATATCTGTCATGCCAAGTTCTCCATCGCCGTTGATATCACCTACATTGGAGAATCTTAAATCATAATAAAGATCGCCGAATGAAGAAACGGGCAGACTCGAACAGACACTCACACCCATAGCGGCGGCGAATGCGGCGGCAGTCAGAGCAGTTTTTTTCGTTTTTTTCATAATATCACTTCTTTCTGATTAATTTGCATTATGAGTTATCATCTGGATTATCAACTTCAGGGATATTCTGAGTCAGTTCGGAAGTATCTTCTGATACAGAAAGTTCAGTCTCCGGAGGAATACTGCTGACGGGTTCAGAACCGTACATACCACAGGCAGTGAAACTCAATGCTACAGCAGAGAGTGTCGCTGTCAGAGCGATTTTTCTTTTTTTCATAAAAAATCAGCCTCTTTATGAAATAGATTTTCTTGATAACTCTATCATAGCACAAAATGTAAAACTTGTCAAGTGAAAAAAACTTCGCATTTCTCAGAAAAACAGGAACTGCAAAAGCAGTTCCTGTGATAAATTCAATTATTCAATTTCATCATGATGAGCCTGTAAGGACTTCACACCGAAATGCTGATTTTCCTTGATCGCACGGATGCCCTCAACACTCGCCTTAGCCGCAGCCATAGTCGTAATATAGGGGATTCTGTGCTTGATCGCTGCTTTACGGATATAGCTGTCATCATGACGGCTTTCTTTTCCGACCGGAGTATTAATAATCAGCTGAATTTCTCCGTTTGTGATGCCATCGCCGATATTCGGACGGCCGCCCTCATACATCTTGTAGATACGCTCGCAGGGGATTTCTCTTTCTTTGAGATATTTATAGCATTTATGAGTAGCGATGACTTTGAAGCCGAGTTCGTTGAATGCCTTTGCAATTTCCGGAAGTTCAGGCTTGTCTCTGTCGCAGACGCTCAGTAGAACAGTACCTTCGGAGGGAAGTCTTGTCTGAGTCGCTTCTTCGGCTTTGTAATATGCCTCGCCGAAAGATTCAGAAATACCGAGCACTTCGCCTGTCGAACGCATTTCGGGCCCTAAGAGCGGATCGACTTCGGGGAACATATTGAACGGGAAGACAGCTTCTTTCACACCATAATGCTTGATCACATGATCTTTCAGTTCCGGAACGGGTGAGGCATTGCCTGTGAGTTCAGAAGTAATGATCTCTGTAGCGATCTTGACCATGTTGATACTGCATACTTTCGAGACTAACGGAACTGTTCTGGATGCTCTGGGATTCGCTTCGAGAACATAGACAGTATCATCTTCAATCGCATACTGCATATTCATCAGACCGCAGACACCCATTTCGACAGCGATTTTCTTAGTATAATCCTTGATAGTCGCAATCTGTTTTTCAGAGAGATTCTTAGACGGCAGAATACAAGCCGAGTCACCGGAATGCACACCGGCAAGCTCGATATGTTCCATCACGGCAGGAACGAAACAATTTGTACCATCGGAGATGGCATCGGCTTCACATTCAGTTGCATGATTCAGGAATCTGTCAATCAGGATGGGTCTGTCCGGAGTCACACCGACAGCGGCGGACATGTAAATTCTCATCATTTCGTCATCATGAACGATTTCCATACCTCTGCCGCCGAGAACATAAGACGGACGAACCATAACCGGATAACCGATCTTATTTGCGATTTCAAGAGCATCTTCGACAGTAACAGCCATACCGGATTCCGGCATTGGAATTTCTAATTTTTCCATCATTGCACGGAAGTGATCACGATCTTCTGCGAGGTCGATTGTTTCCGGAGAAGTACCGAGAATTTTAACTCCGTATTTTTTCAGATCATTCGCGAGATTCAGAGGAGTCTGACCACCGAACTGTGCAATGACTCCGACAGGCTTTTCTTTCTCATGAATGCTGAGAACGTCTTCAAGTGTGAGAGGCTCGAAATAGAGTTTATCAGAAGTATCATAATCAGTAGAAACAGTTTCCGGATTGCAGTTGACAATAATTGATTCAAATCCGAGTTTTTTCAGAGCTAATGCGGCATGTACACAGCAGTAGTCAAATTCGATACCCTGACCGATTCTGTTCGGGCCTCCGCCGAGAATCATGATCTTCGGCTTGTCAGTATTGCAGGGGCTTTTATCTTCGCTGAGATGATAAGTAGAATAATAATAAGCTGCATTCTGAGTACCGCTGACATGAACGCCCTCCCATGCCTGACGGATTCCGGCCGCTAATCTTGCATTTCTGATCTGTTCTTCCGGAAGTTCGAGTAACATGCTTAAATATCTGTCACTAAATCCGTCAAGTTTCGCCTGTCTGAGAACAGCAGTTTCCGGAACAGAGCCTTTGAGTTTCAGAAGTTCTTCTTCTTCCTGTACGAGTTCGAGCATCTGATTCAGGAAATAATGCTTGATTTTAGTTAATTCAAAAATTTCTTCTACAGATGCGCCTTTTCTGAGAGCTTCATAGATAATAAACTGCCGTTCGCTTGTCGGAACATTCAGCATAGAGAGCAGTTCTTCTTTGGATTTATTATGAAAATCCTTTGCAAAGCCCAAGCCGTAACGACCGGTTTCAAGACTTCTGATTGCTTTCTGGAATGCTTCTTTATAAGTCTTGCCGATGCTCATGACTTCGCCGACTGCTTTCATCTGTGTGCCGAGCTTGTCTTCTGCACCCTTGAATTTCTCGAATGCCCATCTTGCAAATTTGATGACAACATAATCGCCATCCGGAACATATTTGTCCAGAGTGCCGTATTTTCCGCACGGAATTTCTTTCAGAGTCAGACCACATGCAAGCATTGCAGATACCAGAGCAATCGGGAATCCTGTTGCTTTGGAAGCTAATGCAGAAGAACGGGAAGTTCTCGGATTGATCTCGATCACAACAATTCTGCCTGTAACCGGATCATGTGCAAACTGACAGTTACAGCCGCCGATGACCTGAATTGCTTCTACAATCCTGTAAGAATATTCCTGTAATTTTTTCTGAACATCTTCAGAGATTGTCAGCATCGGAGCGGAACAGAACGAATCGCCTGTATGCACACCGATCGGATCAATATTTTCAATAAAGCAGACTGTGATAATATTATTTTCAGCATCACGAACAACTTCAAGTTCCAGTTCTTCCCAGCCGCTGATGCATTCTTCAACAAGTACCTGATGTACCAGAGAGGCCTGCAAGCCTCTTGCACAGACGGTTTTTAATTCTTCAACGTTATAAACAAGGCCGCCGCCTGCACCGCCCATGGTATAGGCCGGACGGAGTACGACCGGATAATGCAGTTCTTCTGCGATTCTGACAGCTTCTTCGACAGAATATGCTTCATGACTGCGGGGCATTTCAATGCCGAGCTGATTCATAGTATTTTTGAATTCGATTCTGTCTTCACCACGTTCGATGGCATCTACCTGAACGCCGATGACCTGAACATGATTTTTTTCCAGAACGCCTTCTTTTGCAAGTTCAGAACAGAGATTCAGGCCGGATTGTCCGCCGAGATTCGGAAGCAGAGCATCAGGCTTTTCTTTCTCAATAATCTGAGTGAGTCTGTGCAGATTCAGCGGCTCGATGTAAGTAATATCAGCGACATCGGGGTCTGTCATGATTGTCGCCGGATTGGAATTGACGAGTACGATTTCATATCCCAGTTTTTTCAGAGCCTTGCAGGCTTGTGTACCGGAATAGTCAAACTCGCAGGCCTGTCCGATGATAATAGGGCCGGAGCCGATAATCATAATCTTGTGAATATCCTGTTTCTTTGGCATGGTAACTCTCCTGACTGTGCATACGCACAAAATTTTTTTGGCATATAGATTCATGCTTAATTACTATCATAGCACAAAATCATAAAAAATGCAAGAGAAAATTTTAAATATTTGTCTTTTTTTCTGTGAAGTCTGAATTTTGTCGTTTTGTGATAAATCACTAAAATGCTATTGACAAATTATCATAAATATGGTATAATATATCATGATTTGATTTATGCTTACAGGAGGATGATTTATTATGGCAAATCGAATTGTATTGAACGAAATTTCTTATCACGGTTCGGGGGCTGTAGCAGAAATCGCAAATGAAGTCAGAAGCCGTGGCTTTAAAAAGGCTTTTCTCTGTACAGATCCTGATCTGATCAGATATGGTGTCGTTTCCAGAGTAACGAAAGTTTTAGAAGAAAATGACCTGCCTTATGAAATTTATTCAGAAATCAAAGCCAATCCGACAATTGATAATGTTCAGAACGGCGTAGCGGCTTATAAAGCCTCCGGTTCGGATTATATTATTGCAGTCGGCGGCGGGTCTTCTATGGATACTGCAAAGGCCATCGGCATTATTATCAAGAATCCGCAGTTCTCTGATGTCCGGAGTCTGGAGGGTGTCGCTCCCACAGAAAAACGAAGCGTTCCGATCTTGGCTGTGCCAACTACTGCCGGAACTGCCGCAGAAGTAACGATCAATTATGTCATTACTGATGAAGAAAAAAACAGAAAAATGGTCTGTGTCGATGTACATGATATTCCTGTTGTTGCCTTTGTTGATCCCGATATGATGAGTACTATGCCGAAAAGTCTGACTGCCGCTACCGGCATGGATGCTCTGACTCATGCTATCGAAGGCTTTACAACCAAGGCCGCATGGGAAATGACGGACATGTTCCATCTGAAAGCAATCGAGATTATCGCAAAATCGCTCAGAAAAGCCGTTGTCAATGATCCTGAGGGCCGTGAGGGTATGGCACTCGGTCAGTATATTGCCGGTATGGGCTTTTCCAATGTCGGACTCGGAATTGTACATTCTATGGCACATCCGCTCGGTGCGCTGTATGATACACCGCACGGCGTAGCAAATGCGATTATCCTGCCGACTGTTATGGAATACAATGCTCCGGAAACAGGTGATAAATTCAAGTATATCGCCGCCGCTATGGGTGTTGAGGGAACGGAATCCATGACCGTGGAAGAATACCGGAAAGCCGCTGTAGATGCTGTCCGGCAATTGTCTCAGGATGTCGGCATTCCGGCTGATCTGAAAGCGATCGTCAAACCGGAAGATCTGGATTTCCTGTCAGAATCGGCTTATGCAGATGCCTGCCGCCCCGGAAATCCGAGAGAAACTTCCGTAGAAGAAATCAAAAAATTATATCAGGCTTTATTATAATAAAAATCCCCTTTTGTCGAATAACAAAAGGGGAATTTTTATAAATATTTTATTTCAGCATGGCTTTGACTTTCGGGTCAGCAAGCCAGCTGGGATATTCATTCAGCAGATCGCCGTACTGAATTGCTGATGTCTTGGAAACAGAAAAGAAATTCGCATTATCAATATATCTGCCTTTCATATCGTCCAGTTTTCTCAGATAATTGAAAGAAGCATTTCCTACGCCGACAAACTGCCAGAAGATCGGATATTTTGAACAGTCTTTGATGACTTTGTCCGTCTGTGCGTGGTCAGCATTGTCACCATCAGTGATGAAAACGATATAATCCGGAATTTTAGCGGGTTCTTCCTGAATATATCTCTTGAAGACATCCTGCATGACAGGAGCATAATTTGTTCCGCCCATCTGATATTTTCCCATGATTTCTCTCTGCACATAGCCATAGAAATTATTTAAATTAATATCCGGCATTCTGTGATAGCCGCTTTCAAAAATCCAGACTTCCATAGTGCCGTTGTCATCGAATTCCATTGCCAGAGGCAGAATTTTTTCGATGACTGACTGAACTGTTCCGTCACGATAAAGCCCACTCATCGAACCGGAATAATCCAGCACCAGTCCGACACGGGAAACCAGACCATTCAGGGGCGATTTTGTCAGACAGATTTTATGCACTTCTTCTTTAGCGAGATTGATCTTGTGAACGCTCTCTTCTTTGGATAAATTGATTTTCGGCTGAGCTGATGAATTACCACCGCCGAAAACTTTGTCGAATAAGCCCATAATTACAGCTCCTTTTGTAAAAAATTTGTATTTTTATTATAACATATAAAATAAAAAAAGTCAATGATTTTTTTTATTTTCAGGAGAATTTTCTTTCAGAGCGGCTCTGCTCTTGATGTGCTCGCCTACGATTTCTGAGACATCCGAAACGGTCATGAATGCTGAATAGTCATCTTTCTCGATAATTTTTCTCATTGTAGATAATTCGATTCTGGTAATCACACAGTATAAAACAATTTTTTCTCCGGAGATCAGACCGCTTCCCTCGATCAGCGTGACAGTTCTGCCGAGAGTTCTGTAAATATCCTCAGCGATGGCTTTTCCGTTATTGGTAATGATCATGACAGCTTTTCCCTGCTGCATACCGGTATTGACAAAATCTTCGACTTTAGAGACAATAATATAAGTCAGCATACTGTACAAAGCTCTGTCGAATTCAAAAATAAACCCTGCTGTCAGATAAATTAAAATATTAAATATTAAAATAATTTGTCCGACAGAGAGATGAAATTTCTTGCTGATCAGAATTGCAACGGCTTCCGTACCATCCAGACAGCCGCCGTTCAGGAGAACCAATCCGACTCCGAAGCCTAATAATAATCCTCCGAATACGGTTGCCAATAATTTATCCTCTGTGATCACGATGCCTGAAAATGCCTCTGTTCCGAACGCTTCCAGAGCGACAGAAAATACAGCCATTGCCGTGATCGTTTTGATAAAGAATGATTTTTCAAGTTTCCGTCCGCCGATCCAGACTAAAGGCAGATTCAGACAGATTGTCAGAATACCGAGCGGAAGTTTTGTCAGTGTACTGATGATCATTGCAATACCGACCATACCGCCGTCCATAATTCTGGACGGAACTAAAATTTTTTCCAGAGCGAATGCGGCGATGATACTGCCGAGAATCAGCAGACCATAATTTAAAATCACATTTTTCTTTTGCATGAACAATCCCTTTCTGATTTTATTTAATTTTATTCCAGCCGAATTCCAGATAGAATTTTTCGGTCTGATTCAGTAATTTTTCTCCGAATATCCAGACTTCCTGTCTCCAAGGATGTCCGAGATAACCGAACTGAAAATTCTGTTCAATAAAGAAATAATAATCTCCGTCCGGAACAAATGCCGGAAAATAAGCAGAATCTTTTTGATCTTCCGGATTCCGAGGATTGAATAAAAATGCACTGTGATGCCAGTCGAGTGCATAAATTTTCTGTTCCGGTTCGGTGACTGCAATCAGAATTTCCGGCATTTTCTGATATAAGAAATCAATCTGCTTCTCTGTCATATGATCAATTCCATAGACAGCATATTCTTCCGGAATCTGAAACGGAAGAGACACATTCATAGAATGCCCATGATACGCATAGGACGGCGAAAATTTCAGTTTCTCATAAACCTGATTCCAGATTTTATCATATTCCGGTGTATCATCAATCAGCATTATTATCACACTCCTGATAATACAAAAGCCGGAACTTGTCCGGCTCTTGATGGATATTATAATTTGATTTCATGAATCCAGCCTTCGGGAGCTTCAAGTCTGCCCATCTGAATTCCGGTAAGAGTATCATAGAGTTTCTGAATCGTATCGCCCATTTTTTCCATACCGGACGGGAATTCGATAACTTCATCATGATTCACAATCTTACCAACCGGAGAAATAACAGCCGCTGTTCCGCACAGACCGCATTCAGCAAAATCTTTTACTTCGCTGAATAATACTTCACGGGTTTCAACTTTCAGACCGAGCACATGTTCCGCAACGTAAACCAGAGAACGTCTTGTGATAGACGGCAGAATGCTGTTGCTTTTCGGAGTAACGACAGTACCGTCTTTGGTAACAAACAGGAAGTTCGCACCGCCGGTTTCTTCCACTTTGGTATGCGTTGCCGGATCGAGGAACATATTTTCATCATAGCCCTGACGATGAGCATCCATGAGCGTATGCAGAGACATTGCATAATTCAGACCAGCCTTGATATTGCCTGTTCCATGAGGAGCGGCTCTGTCGAGATCGCTGACTCTGATCGTGATCGGCTTTGCACCGCCTTTGAAATACGGGCCTACCGGAGTGCAGAATAATCTGAACTGATATTCAGTAGCCGGCTTTACACCGATCACAGAATTGATACCGAACATATAAGGACGCAGATATAAAGTCGCACCGCTTCCGTAAGGCGGAACATAAGCGGCATTGGCTCTGACTACCTGTTCTACAGCATCAATAAATCTGTCTTTCGGGAAAACAGGCATTTCGAGTCTTTCCGCAGAAGATACGAGTCTTTCCGCATTCAGATCAGGCCGGAAAGTCACAATTCTGCCATCCTGAGTAGTATATGCTTTCAGCCCCTCAAAAACCGTCTGTGCATACTGGAGCACACAGGCACATTCATTCATTGTGATATTGGCATCTGCTGTGAGAGTACCTGCATCCCATGCACCGTCTTTATAATTGGAAACATAACGCTGATCAGTCTGTACATAAGCAAAGCTGAGATTACCCCAGTCAATATTTTTCTTTTCCATGATAAAAAAGCCTTCTTTCTGATAAAATTAAAATTTTATATACGTTCTGCAATCAGTGTACCCATTTCGGAACAGGATACCTGCTTACAGCCGTCAGACATAATATCACCCGTGCGGAAGCCTTCAGCAAGAACTTTCTGCACAGCTGTTTCGACAGCATCTGCTTCTGTCTGCAAATCAAGAGAATATCTGAGAAGCATTGCACCGGAAAGAATTGCCGCAATCGGATTTGCAATATTTTTTCCTGCAATATCCGGAGCACTGCCGCCGCTGGGTTCATAGAGACCGAATTTTGTTTCGTTCAAACTTGCCGAAGGAAGCATTCCCAGCGAACCTGTTACCATAGCGGCTTCATCAGAGAGAATATCGCCGAACATATTCTCTGTCACCATGACATCGAACTGAGCAGGATTCTTGACGATCTGCATTGCAGTACTGTCAACAAGAGCATGTTCAAGAGTCACTTCCGGATAATCCTGAGCGACTTCGTTCACGACTTTTCTCCAGAGTCTGGAAGAATCCAGAACATTGGCTTTATCGACACTGGTGACTTTTTTCTTACGTTTCATAGCGACTTCAAAAGCCTTGACAGCGATTCTTCTGATTTCATTTTCGTTATAGCTGAGTGTATCAACAGCAGTCATCACGCCGTTGATTTCTTCTGTCTTGCGTTCGCCGAAATAGAGGCCTCCGGTGAGTTCGCGCATAATCAGCATATCGAAGCCCTGTTTGCTGATGTCTTCCCGAAGAGTACAAGCCTGTCTTAATTCAGGATATAAAACGCAGGGTCTTAAATTTGCGAATAATCCCAGAGATTTTCTTAATTTTAATAAACCTGCTTCGGGTCTAAGATTTGCAGGAAGCTGATACCATGGCGAAGTGGTTGTATTTCCGCCGATAGAACCCATCAGTACAGCATCACTGTCTTTACATGCCTGAATTGTCTCATCAGTGAGGGGCACACCATTGGCATCAATCGAACAGCCGCCCATTAATAACTGCGTATAAACAAATTCATGATGATATTTTTCAGCAATCTTATCCAGAACTTTCATAGCTTCTGATACGATTTCAGGGCCGATGCCATCGCCTTTGATGACTCCGATTTTATAATTCATGATATTTTAAAACCGCCTTTCAAAAAAAATTGCTGTATTTATTATACTACTTCCGGAACAAAATGTCAATCTTTTTTTCAACACATTTTTTTCTGAATTTTCTTGAAATTATCACAATAGTATGTTATAATAAAATTACTGTCATATCCGGAATGAAAGGAGAATCGCACATGAAACGCTATATGACGATCTATCTGCAATGGCTCACGCAGAAACTGCAAAATCCGGAAGCACTCTCAGAACAGGAAATCTCTGCATTGCGAAAAGAAGTTCTGATTCAGATCGGCTTCATGCAGCATGAACGCGCTGTACATTTTCAGGTTGTGATTTTAGTTGGACTTGCTTTTTTCCTGCTGATGGGATTTTTCCTGTATTTCAAACTCGCCGGACTGGCAATACTCAGCATTATTTTTCTGATTCTGCTTGCGGCCTATCTGGGACATTATTATTTTCTGGAAAATACGACTCAGAAAATTTATATTCTCTATAACCGTCTTGCGGCTCTGGAAGATCATGCCGACTATCCCAATACGGATAAAATTACCGATAAACTGGGACAGTTTTAATTTTTTTATTTTTTACGAAAGGATGTATGCTTTTTATGGCAAACAATCAGACACCGGAAAACCCTGAAGAACAAGAAGAATACACAGGTATTCTCGGCGATTATCAGGAATCTTCTGAAGAACCTCAGGTCTCTGACACTTCACAGGATTCTGCTCCGAAAAAAGAAAATAATCATACACTCAAAATTGTCGGTGCGGCGGTAGCTTCTGCGGCAATTCTGGGCTGTCTCGGATTTCTTGGAGTCAAGCTCTGGAATAATCAGAAACAAACGCAGGAACTTCCGGCAACTTCTCAGGCAGAGAATTCAGTTTCTGATCATCAGGAAACGACTGTCAATCCGGCCGAGCTTCTGCCTGAAAATACGACAGCCGCTGTTTATTCTGAAAACAGCGAGATTTCTCCGGAGCTTCTGGACTGTTTTTATCATAGCTATGTGAATCAGTATGCTTCTGCTATGAGTTATTACGGAGTAGATATTGCTACGACAGATCTCAAAACGACCAAGCTCCCCGAAGATGCCGGTCAGGATGTGACATGGTTTGAGTATATCATGGATCAGGTAAAAAGTTCTGCTTCTCAGCTTCTTATTTTTCAGGAGGCCGCCAATGCCGCCGGCTATACTATGACAGAAGAAGATAAACAATCTGTCGAAGAACAGCTTGCCTCTGCTGATCTGACGACTTACGGAGAAAATGCCTCTGAAGAAGATGTCCGTACGATGTTTGAAATGCAGACGCTTGCTTCTTCTTATTTTAATTATATCATAGAAAATATGGAAATCTCTGATGAAGAATTACAGGCTTATTACGAAGAAAATAAAAATCTGTTCGATACCTGTTCTCTGATGGGATTCAGTATTTATTATCAATCAGAAGATGCTTCTTCTGATGCTGAATCCGCATCTGAAACCGAAGCGGAAACACACATGTCTCAGGAAACAGCAAAAGATTTTGCTGATCAGCTCTTAGCCTCCGGTTCTCCAGAAGAATTTGAAAATATTGTCCGTGATATTCTGATCAATTACGAGGGCTATGAAGAATCTGAACTTGAAAATCTTTCCTCTCAGATCAGAAGCGACAGCTTTACTTATCAGGAGGGCTTCGATGCCGCTGAATGGGTATTCGGCGGTACAGCCAAGGCCGGAGATACACATCTTGTTGAGAAAGACAATATCTATTCTGTCTATTATCTGATCAGCGAACCTGCTCTTGATCAGACAGCCACTGTCAATGTCCGTCATATTCTCTATATGACTTCCAATCATACAGAATCTGCTGATTCTGATGCCGAGGCTGAAAGCACTTCTGAAACAGAACTCTCCGAAGAAGAATCCAAAGCCGCCGAAGAAGCCGCTCTCGAAGAATGCCGCAGACTCGCTGAAAATACGCTCAAAGAATGGGAAAAAGGCGATCAGTCCGAAGACAGCTTTGCTGAACTTGCCAATCAGTATTCCGAAGACCCTGGCTCGAATACCAACGGCGGTCTGTATGAAAAAGTAACTGTCGGTCAGATGGTCAAAACTTTCAATGACTGGTGTTTCGACCCCTCCAGAAAAGCCGGAGATACCGGCATTGTAGAAACAACTTACGGCATTCATGTCATGTATTTCTCCGGTAAGGGCGAACCCGTCTGGAAAGAAACTGCAAAAAATGAAATTCAGACAAATCATATCGACAGCTGGTTTGACGAACAGGAAGCATTATATCCAGTTGCTTTCAATGATGAAATTATTAATACTCTGGGATAAGGTGAATTGCCATGACAAAACAACAGCGAACTCAGAAAGCCGTAGAAATTCTGAAAAATTATTATCCCGATGCGGCCTGTTCTCTTGTCTATGACGAGCCGTATCAGCTCATGATTGCCGCAAGGCTCTCCGCTCAGTGCACGGATGCAAGAGTCAATATCGTAACCAAAACACTTTTTCAGAAATATCCTGATCTGGATTCTTTTGCAGATGCTGATCTTTCTGAACTGGAACAGGATATTAAACCTTGTGGCTTCTATCATCTCAAAGCCAAAAGCATTATAGAAGCCTGTCAGAGAATCCGGAGCGTCTATCACGGCAAACTGCCTGATAAATTTGAAGATCTGCTGACACTCTCCGGAATCGGCCGGAAAACAGCAAATCTTCTTATGGGTGATGTCTGGAATAAGCCCGCTGTTGTGACAGATACGCATTTTATCCGTATTACCGGAAGACTCGGCCTGACAAAAGAAACCGTGCCTCAAAAAGTAGAAGCCGATCTGAAAAAATTACTCCCTCCGGAGGAATCTTCTGCATTTTGTCACAGAATTGTACAGTTCGGCCGTGATGTCTGTCGTGCAAGGAGTCCGAAATGCAGTATCTGTCCGCTGTCGGAAATCTGTCCGTCAAAAACTATTGACAAAAACGCAAAAATAAGATAAAATAAATATATAAAATTTTTTAAAATAAGGCGGTATCGCAAATGGGTATTTTAACAGCAATTTTTGGCTCGTACAGTGCCAAGGAACTGGAACGCATCAAGCCGATCAAAGATAAAGTCCTTGCACTGGAAGAAGAATATAAAGCTCTGTCTGATGCAGAGCTGAAAGAAAAAACAGTAGAATTCAAAGAACGTATTCAGGAAGGCACTGACACGCTTGATTCTCTTCTGCCGGAAGCTCTTGCGGCTGTCCGTGAAGCCGGTGACAGAGTGCTTGGCAAACGTGCCTTTGAAGTACAGATCATCGGTGCGATTGTCCTGCATCAGGGTCGTATCGCTGAAATGAAAACCGGTGAAGGTAAAACTCTGGTAGCATGTCTTGCCGCTTATGCGAATGCGCTCTCTGGAAAGGGTGTACATGTCGTTACAGTCAATGATTATCTTGCAAAGACACAATCGGAAGAAATGGGCAAAGTCCACAGATTTTTAGGCTTATCCGTAGGCTGTATCCTGCATGGTCTGACAAACGCTCAGAGACGTGCGGCCTATGCGTGTGATATTACTTACGGTACAAATAACGAATTCGGCTTTGACTATCTTCGTGATAACATGGTGACTTATAAAAAAGACATGGTTCAGCGTGAACCTAATTTCGCCATCGTGGACGAAGTGGACTCGATTCTGATTGATGAAGCAAGAACTCCTCTGATTATTTCCGGTCAGGGCGATAAATCTACGGAATTATATACTCTGGTAGATAAATTTGTAAAAACTCTCACGCCTATTACATTCGTAGAAATAGATGATAAGATTGATCAGGAAGAAATCGCCGAGGGTGCGGATTATATCATTGATGAAAAAGCCAAGACAGCTACAATCACAAAACAGGGCGTTGAAAAAGCCGAAAAGCATTTCCATGTTGATAATCTGATGGCTCAGGAAAATCTGACACTTCTGCATCATATCAATCAGGCTCTGAAAGCAGTCGGCATCATGAAAAAAGATACGGATTATATTGTCGAAGATGGTGAAGTTGTCATCGTTGATGAATTTACAGGCCGTAAAATGCTCGGCAGACGTTTCAATGACGGTCTGCATCAGGCAATCGAAGCCAAAGAGGGTGTAGAAGTTCAGCGTGAATCCAAAACGCTCGCTACGATCACATTCCAGAATTATTTCAGATTATATTCCAAACTTTCCGGCATGACCGGTACGGCAATGACCGAAGAAGACGAATTCAAAGAAATCTATAAATTAGATGTCATCGCCATTCCGACAAACAAACCCGTTCAGCGTATTGATCATCCCGATCAGGTCTATCGTTCTGAAAAAGGTAAATTCTTAGCTATTATCGAACAGATTGCAGAATGCAATAAAAAACAACAGCCTGTTCTGGTCGGTACGGTCTCGATCGAAAAATCTGAATTATTATCCGCTCTGCTCAAGAAGAGAGGCATCAAGCATGAAGTCCTGAACGCAAAATATCACGCAAAAGAAGCTGAAATTGTCGCTCAGGCCGGAAAACTCGGAGCAGTTACAATCGCTACCAATATGGCCGGACGTGGTACAGATATTATTCTCGGCGGTAATGCTGAATTCACTTCCCGTGCCGAACTCCGGAAACTTCAGAAAGAAAACGGCGAACAGCTCTATGATGATGCTGTCATCAACGAAGCAATCGGCTTTGCTGATACAGATAATCAGGAAATTCTCGAAGCCCGTGAAGTCTATCGCAAACTCTATAAAAAATATGACGAAAAAGTCAAAGAAGCCGCCGTTGCTGTCCGTGAAGCCGGAGGCCTGTTCATCATCGGTACAGAGCGTCATGAATCCCGCCGTATTGATAACCAGCTCCGAGGCCGTGCAGGCCGTCAGGGTGACCCCGGTGAAAGCCGTTTCTTCCTGTCTGTAGAAGATGATCTCATGCGAATCTTTGCCGGTGACAGAATGAAAGACGTTATGAAATCCCTCAATGTCGAAGAAACCCAGCCGATCGAAAGCAAATGGCTGACAAAAATCATCGCTTCTTCTCAGAAAAAAGTCGAGGGCAGAAACTTCAGCATCAGAAAAAATACTCTGAATTATGACGATGTCATGAATGCCCAGCGTGAAATTATTTATAAACAGCGTTCTCAGGTGCTCAACGGCGAAGATCTGCATGAATCCATTCTCAGCATGATGGAAGAACTTGTCAAGAATATCACAAATCAGTATATTGCCGAAGAAGAAGATCAGGAAAACTGGAATCTTGTCGGCCTGAAAGATTATTTCTATGGATGGCTTCTGGAAGAAAATGATTCGCTCTTCTCCGAAGAAGAACTCGCTAAACAGACAAAATCCAGCATTACTGATGCGTTAGTCAATAAGATGAAAACAAAATATGCCGAAAAAGAACAGAATTACGGCGAAAAAATCATCCGTGAGCTGGAACGTGTCGTTATGCTTCGCGTTGTGGATAACAAATGGATGGCGCATATTGATGATATGCAGGAACTCAAGAGAGGCATCAGCCTGAGAGGCTACGGACAGAAAAATCCTGTTGTAGAATATCGCTACGAGGGCTTTGAAATGTTCGATGCCATGGTTGACAGCATCCGTGAAGAAACCGTCCGTATGCTGCTGACAATTCAGATTCAGCAGCAGCAGGCACCTCAGCGGCAGCAGGTTATGAAACCTTATGCTCCGAATGCCGGCAGTCCGGAAGCCAAAAAAGCTGCTGAAAACAAATCTGAATAAAAATCAAGCAAGACAGCTCTCTCCTCTACGGGAGGGGGCTGCTTCTGCCTGAAAGAAGGTATATAATTTGGAATATCTCAATTTTGCGGAATTCTATGACGCTCTGACTCGGAACGTACAGTATCCGGAACGTGCCCGAAGAATTGATTTTTTAATCAAAAAATATCTCAGAACAGAAACCGAAGGCCGTCTGCTTCTTGATCTTGCCTGCGGAAGCGGTTCGCTCAGTGAGGAGCTTGCTAAATTGAATTACGATGTGATCGCTGTTGATAATTCTCCGGCGATGCTCAATCAGGCAATGCTCAAAAAATTAAAAAGCAATCTGCCGATTCAGTATCTTTGTCAGGATATGAAAAATCTTGATATGTTCGGAACGATTGATATTACTGTCTGTATGCTTGACAGTCTGAATCATCTGAATACTCCGGAAGAAATTCAGCAGGTCATGAACAGAGTTTCTCTGTTTGCTCAGGCCGGCGGACTGTTTATTTTCGATATGAATACGCTTTATAAGCATCATGAAATTTTAAATAATAAAATTTTTCTCTACGATACAGAACAAGTATTCTGCACATGGGAGAACCGGCTTCATGAAGATACTGTCGAAATGCAGTTGACTTTTTTCGCTCATGATGAAGAATCAGATTCTTATTATCGCTCTGATGAATTTATTACAGAAACAGCCTATCCGGTTACTCTGATCGAATCTATGCTTCAGCAGGCAGGATTGAATTTATTAGCTGAATTCGATGCCGATCAGAATCTTGATTCTCCTGAACTTCTTGCTCCTGTCTCGGAAAAAACCGAGAGAATTTTATTTATCGCTCAGAAGCCGTTATAATCAGAAAGGAATTCCAGAAATGTCTTTACCGGAAAAATTATATTATTCTGTGCTGTTCCGTGCTCTGAGAAAGATTCTGAAACACGGGCTACTGTGCTGATCCGAATCATCTCTATGCGAACAATGTTTTATGCGATTGTCCCCAGCTGGAAACTGTCTGCATGTCCTATGAACTGTATCAGAAAACTATAGCTCAGAATCGCAGATGGTTTCTGAATACGCCGAAACTGAATTTTATTACAGATATTTACACAGGAAAAATATTCCCTGTGCTTTCAAACAGAAAGGATTGATTTCTATATGAGTATGATCAAAAGAGCGATCTCCGCTGATGGCAGTGTCATCGCTTCTGCGATTGATGCCACGGATATGGCGAATCAGATCGAAAAATTTCATCAGCCCTCGGCAGTCGTGACAGCGGCTCTCGGACGGCTTTCCATCGCCGCTTCCCTGATGGGCTATAATCAGAAAAATGAAGATGATAAATTAACGCTCAGAATTGATGGTGACGGTCAGATCGGAAGCATGATTGCTGTTGCTGACAGTCACGGGAATGTCAAATGCTGTG
>Ga0326511_10001267_pt1 | contig 21229 bp, 20 predicted proteins | sample 0_2496_0518_D_FD_203701 | JGI IMG/M metagenome (GOLD analysis project Ga0326511, IMG submission 203701) | Bovine rumen microbial communities from UC Davis, California, United States - 0_2496_0518 | ecosystem: Host-associated > Mammals > Digestive system > Stomach > Rumen | place: USA... | reverse complement strand
CCGAGAGATACAAGGAAGAACCGTGAAAAAGGGGGTGAAGATTCTGTGCGCAGCTTTATTCTTCACTCTTCACTCTTCACTCTTCACTTCCTGTGGTGATTTCTTAGAGGAATACTCGCAAGACACAGACTATGTGCGCTCATGGAAAGACCTGGACGAGCTGCTCATAGGCGACTGCTACTGGCCGGTAGAGGGTACCGAGGATTTCAACACGCAGTCGAATGCGGGCATGTTCATCCATCTGCTGGCCGACGAACTGGAGGAAAGCAACAGTCGTCCGCCATCATCTTCTTCGTACTATGGCAAGTTTGACGACCATCAGCGGCTCTTCGGCTATCTGACGTGGCAGCAGCGCAGCGGACAGAACGAGACATATTCGGGTTTCTTCCCTGAGAACGTCTTCTGGACGCAGTGCTATAAGAAAATCAATATTGCCAACAACGTGCTGAACAGTCTCGACAAGGTACCCGTTAGCAGCGATGCCGAGAAGACAGGAGCCGCAAAGGTGGAGGGCGAGGCAAGATTCCTGCGTGCCTATTACTACTGGGCACTGGTCAGCCTTTACGGTCAGCCTTACGACCCAAACACAGCTGCAGGTCAGCCGGGGGTGCCATTGAAGGTATCGCCCGAAGTGGAAGACGTGAAATGGCAGAGAAACAGTGTGGCAGAAATCTTCAGCCTGATAGAAAGCGACCTGCTGGCTGCCGACAAGGCGTTTGACAAGGTGACTACGGAAAAGAAGAGCATCTATCGTGCCGATCAGGTTGCCGTCCGCTTGTTGCTGAGCCGTGTCTATCTGTATATGCAGCAATGGGAGCAGGCCGCAAAATATGCCCAGCTCGTGATTGACAAGCATCCTCAGCTGCAGGATTTGCGCAAGAACTCAGCCTACATGATGGTGAAGACGGGCGTGGAGAACATTTTCACCATGGGTGGCGACGACCTGCCCCTGATGCTCGACTATGCCTACCAGGGATTACGCGTCAGCAAGTCGCTCTATGACTGCTACGTGATAGGCGACCTGCGCCGCACGCAGTGGCTCTGGCATAGCGGCACTTTCCAGGGCATCACCCTGCGTACTGACGCTTCCTCTCGTTTCACTTCGCCGCTTAACAAGACGAAGGATGACTATTACTATTACGGCTATACGGGCTACCTGAACGGAGAGAAGTCGCCCGTGTCGTCGCTCTTCTGGTTGCGTTCGGCTGAGGCCTATCTCAATTTGGCAGAGGCCATGGCCTATCAGGGAAAAGAAACAGAAGCTCGTGCGGCTGTCAACCAACTGCGCCGCTATCGCTTCCAGGACAATTCGGCTGTCTGGGAAATAACCTCTACGGGCAGTCAGCTGATTTCAGACCTGCGCGACGAACGCCGTAGGGAACTGATTCTTCAGGGGCAGCGGTGGTTCGACCTGCGTCGCTACCGCGTGTGCAGTGTGCAGCCGGAGAAGATTTCTCTTACCCATTGTTATACTTACTATGAAGACCGTGGTACCAGTGTTCCGCTTGAGACCAGGCAGTATGTGCTTACTGCCGACGACCCCTCATGGACGCAGCCCATACCGCAAGAGGTGTTGGACTTCAATACCGGCATGGAGGGCAACGGGAATCCTTGGAGAACGTACACCGTGGTACCTACGGAAGAGTAGACCATAAAAATTGTATAGAAGATGATGAATCATACGAAGTGCTTATTTGCCATCATGGCCTTTGTGGTTGCCATGGCGTCCTGTAGCAAGGAGGATGTGCCGGAAGTGAACTTTAAGAATCCTTCCGCTTCTTTCCAGCCCTCAGCCGACGATCAAAGCCCGGAGGCACAGCTGCGCCAGCAGTTCTTTCAGGAAACAGGGTGCTATCTGCTGTTCAACGACACGATTCAGCGCGACTCGCTCGGCATTGATATCAACGGAGAACCTCGCTATTTCGTAGAGACGGTTGACATGACTTATGTCGTAGGGCAGACCAGCAGCATGAGTACCAGATACAGCTATGTCTATCTGGCTACGGACGAACAGAAGCAACAGGTCGTGGGCTTCTTGAAGCAGTATATACTGCCACATTTCTCGGGCAAGCTGCGACCTTACTGTTGGCTTCTTGTCGACGTGATCAATAGCAAGGCAAGCGAAACGGCTACTCCCACGAAGCCCTACGCCATCAGTAATCAGCGTTGTCTGGCCGTGGCTGCCAATTACCTGTTGCAACGTGAGCGCACCGATGCCCAGCTGCAGCAGTATGCCCAGCGCATTCTCTATGCCGTCATCGGACAGTTGGCGGTGAACCATAGTGAGGCGTTTTCAGAATTTTTCAAGGTGAGTGCTCCGTACTACAATGCTGACTATTCTGCCTATGGCATTGAGGGCAAGCCCACCAATGATTTTCTCTATAGTGTCGGATTGCTCAGCTCTACTGGTGCTGCCAGCTTCCCCTCGTCAACTACCGACTTGGGAAGCTATGCCTTGTTGGTCATACAGTATGATGCTGACCAGATAGCCCAGCGCTATGCCAGCTACCCGCTCATACAGCAGAAAGCCGCTTTGGCACAAGAGGCACTTGTGCAATTAGGCTATGTATTTTAGAATCAAAACTATTTCAGCGAATGAATAAGACGCAATCGATATGGAGACGCATTCTTTATGTCATCCTGCCCTTGGCAGGCCTGACGCTTGCTACGGTAGCCTGCAGCAGTGATGACGAAGAGTATGCTCCCAAGAAAGCAGCGGAAACTTCTGGCACGTGGACAGACCCACGCGACAATGAAGTGTATCACTGGGTCAGGTATGGCCGACAGGAATGGATGGCCGACAACTTCCGCTACGATTTGGCCGACAATGTGAACAGCACCATCTACACCGATGCTGACGAGAGCGAGAAAAACCCTGGCAGCACACGCAATCTGGCTCGCTATGGCCGCCTTTATACCCTGCAGGGAGCCAAGACAGCCTGCCCCGATGGGTGGCGGCTGCCTACTGACGATGACTGGCAGCAACTGGAACAGACCTTGGGAATGAGTGCAGGTGAGGCTGCTTCAGAAGGTTGGCGCGGCAATATCAGTCAGGCCATGCTCTCGCTCTATGATAGTCATAGCGACCTGAACCTTCTGTTGGGCGGCTATTTCTTTGCCCATACACCGGGCGTTTCCTCTGGTTGGCGACACATGGGCACATACGGCTATTACTGGACTGCCACGGCCGATACCCTCAAGGAAGGCACTTTTTACTATGTGCGTAAGCTGACGTATACCAAGCCCGAGGTGTGTCGCATGAGCATGGAGCCGACAGGCTATAAACTCAATGTGAGATATGTGCGCGATGCGAATTAGCCTGTTGCCTCTTTTGCTGCTGTTCCATCTTTCTGTCCTGGCACAACCTGCAGACAGCATCCGTCTGGCAGCACAAGACCCCGATTTCATCACTGTAAGTCTGATAACAATCGGGCCAGGCGACAAAGTCTATACTACCTATGGACATTCGGCACTGCGGTTGCAATGTCCCAGTGCAAAGCTGGACTACTGCTTCACCTTCGAGATGGCACTCACGGCTGATGAGACGATGCGCTTCCTCTTCTCTACCGCTAAGGCAGGATTTATTGCCGCTGCCACCGATTCGTTCTTTGAAAGCTATAAACTCCAGGGGCGCAGCATTCATGAACAGCCACTGAATCTCTTGCCGCAGGAAGAGCAGCAGCTGTGGCGTCTGCTTGACGAAGAAATGCAGAAAGGTGCCCATTGGGACTATGATGTCATGACCACCCACTGCTCGTCCATGTGTATTTGGGCTGTCAGTCAGGCATTGCTCACGGCAGGAGAACACTTGGAGTTTAAGACAATGCCCCAGGCATCTACCGGCTCATATCGCACGTTGCTGGAATACATGTCTCCCCATGCCCCTTGGAGTCACCTGTTCTGGTATCTGCGCATTGGTGCTGACGGCAAGAAGACAGGCAAGGAGCATGACATGCTGCCTCCCTGTCTGATAGAAGAAGGACTGGCAGGAACTTGTATCGTCGACTCGTCGGGACATAGCAGACCTGTGTTTGCCGGGCAAATGAAGGTGGTTGCACTGCAGACCAGCGTGTCGGAGCCGCCCTTCCTGACACCGATGAAGGTGCTGTGGATAATTATTATCATCATCATATCATTATTATTGTTCAAAAATAAAAACTTTATGAAAAAAATTACTTCAAAATTCTTTGGCAGTCGCGCTGTGCTTTCTGCCATGTTCTTAACCCTTTCTTCCCTGTCGGCTATGGCTGGCGGTGACGACTGGTATGCCTTTAAGGTTCAGGCTGAGGCTTATCCTACGGGTGCCGGTGTGGTTTATCTGACAACCGAGAGTGAGGCTCCTGCTGAAAGTTATGTAGCAACACAGGATCTGGAGATTACCTCTACTTCTACTACAATCAACGGCTTTGCGCGTGCCAATGAAGGATGGCAGTTGCTCGGATTTGCCAAGGACACCATCGATGCAAGCGGCAATCGCTGCATGGTCGATGAGGTTACTAGCAACATTGGCGAAGAAAGCGGCATTGCCTACCTGACCCTTGACAATGGTGTCACTTCAAAACATATCGACGAGACTCTACAGACTGAGGTGAGCGATGACTCTCTCACCGTGGCAGGCATGATGCCCTTGGAGCCTAACAACTATTTCCGTGCCCTGTTCACTCATGTGAAGGTGCAGCTGGCCAAGCAAAGCAAATACATGGGCCGCGTCAGCATCAGCAAGCTCTGCAATGAGATAGGAGACAAGGTGACAATCACGGCAGAAGCCAGCAACGGATTCTGCACTTTCCAGAACTGGACGCTGAATGGCCAGGAAGTTTCTACCCAGCCGTCGTTAGAGGTCGAGGTGAAGGGTGTGGCCACCTACGAGGCAAACTTTGTCGATTCGCGCAGCGTCACTATCAACTTCCCTGCTGAAGGCGGCTATGTGGAGTGGATGAATCCTTTACCTTTCGATTTCTTTGGCCAGGTGAATGCCGTGAACTGCCCGACGGTTATGGAAGGCTATGAGAACCATCTGGTAGACCTGACTAATGCCGACAAGCCTCTCTTCACGCCTATTACCACGGTCTATGGCACTTTTGGCAACCAGCCTGCCATTATCTATGGCAAAGGCACTGTGACAGGCTCGCCTTCTTCAGACGAGGAAGCTGAACCTTATTATTATAACCCCCCCATCTTCCATTGGAGTGGTGAGGCTGGCGTAATGGTTGACACTCTCTCGCAGGAGCAGGACAAGTACTATGCGTTCGACGCAACGGACGGCTCCTTCGTGCTGACCACCACGGGTGTCATTGCCGCAAAGAAAGTGTATCTGCAAATGCCTGATAGCCTGTTGGCAGGAGCTGCCAAACAGCCTCAGAAACTCTATCTCGACACCGAAGAAATCGGTTCTGTCTTAGGCATTGCTGCCGCTCCTGTTGTGCGTCAGTCACTCTCTCGCAGTGGCATCTATTCGCTCTCAGGCCGTCGCATGGATGCTATCAGCCGTGAGGGTATTTATATCTTTGATGGCAAGAAGGTGGTCTATCGCAAGAAGTAAATGAAGAAAAACAGTTATCTGATGTTCCTGTTCGCAGGCTTTTCCCTGTTGCTTTCCTGTCAGGAGGGCAGTAAGGAAATGCCTGACGACGGGACATTTGTGATTGAGGGCACCGTACCTCTTCCCGACGGCTATACGGCAGGACTCTGCATTCATACCGATACTGCCTTTAGCGTAGAAGCCTGTCCGGGCGACACCATCGTGGACGGACATTTCACGTTGAAAGGTCAGGTGGACAAGCCTTATCAGGGAACGCTGATGACCAACAATCTCGCTTTGGTCGAGAAAAACGGATGGCCCGTTGATTCCATCCATTGGACCTATAGCGAGGTGTTCCTTTCCAGTGGCCGGCTTACGTTCACTGGGCAGGACGAGGCATCGTTCCGCCTGAAAGGCACACAGGTACAAAGCGACTATAACGAATTGCTGGAAGCTGGTGGCCAGCATGCCGACCCTTGGACGTTTATCGACAGCCATCCAGAGTCTGTCGTGTCGGTCTGGCTGGCTAATCAGCTGACAGACCGTGCCTATCGGCTGACCCGCGAACAAGTGGAGCATCTGCAGCAAACCGTCAAAGGGTCTCCTGCCGATACTGCCCGGTATGCCTTGTTCCTGAGGAAGGTCGAAGCAGCCGCAAAGACCGTAAAGAACAGCCCGTTGACCGACTTGCAACTAATTGACATAAAGGGCGATACGTGTCGTTTGGCCGATGTGGTGCCACAGGGATATTATGTGCTGATTGATTTCTGGGCATCGTGGTGTGGCATCTGCCTCTACTCCATGCCTGCTATTTCAGCGTTACAGGAACAATATTCCGACCGTTTGCGCGTTATAGCAATAAGCATCGATACCAAAGAAGAAGCCTGGCGGCATGCCATGGAACAGCACCCTCATTCGTGGCCGCAGTACATGACGACGGCGCAAGGCTACGACGACTTCTTCACGAAGTATCAGGTGGGCAACGGCGTACCCTACTATCTGCTGTTGTCGCCCGAAAAACTTGTCGTTGGCTCGCCTTCCGGTCCCGAGGAAGCGGAGGAAATGATTTCATTAATCAAGAACAAATAATAATTGAGAAAGCAATGAAGAAAATGATTTTCGCGGCCTTGTCAGTACTGATGATGGCTGCTTGTAGCGAACAGAAAGGCTATGTGGTCAGCGGTACTGCTGAAGGTACTGCCGATGGCGACACCGTCTTTCTCTGCGAGATGCAGGGATTCTTTGGCATGAATCCCCTTGACACCACCGTCATCAAGGATGGTAAGTTCGAATTTACTGGCGAAGCTGAAGGTGCTTCCGTGCGTTTCATCGTGCCCATGCACAACGGCCAGCCCACGACAATGGCAATGATTGTGCTCGAAAATGCCGAGATCAAGGCAGCATTGGGCACAGGCGAAACTGAGGCGAACACGAAGATTGAAGGCGGTCCTTCACAGAAACTCTTCAACGAGATGCAAGAGGCTGACAATCAGCTCTCTTCGGCCATGGAAGCAGCTTGGAACACCACCAATGACTCTACGGCTACAGAGGCCGACAAGACCGCTGCTCAGCAGACTCTCGACTCGCTGCGTGCAGTCATGAAGGAGAGCCACAAGAAGTTTGTCATCGACCATGTTCCTTCTGCCTTCAGCGATATGGCTTTGGGCTTGATCATGCAGGAATTGGAAGAGCAGGAGCTGGATGAGATTCTGAAGCTCTTCGGTGAGAAGCAGCCCGAATATCCCGTCTATAAGGCCATCATGGCTCAGCGTGAGGCACAGGCCGCAACGTCAGTAGGTGCCAAGTACACCGACCTGGAGCAGGACGGCCCTGATGGCAAGAAAGTAAAAGTGAGCGATTATGTGGGCAGCAACAAGCTGGTGCTCATCGATTTCTGGGCCTCCTGGTGCGGTCCCTGCCGCGCTGAGATGCCTTACGTGGTGAAGGCATACGATGCCTTCCATGCCAACGGCTTTGAAATTGTCGGTGTGTCACTTGATAACGACAAGGACGCTTGGGTGAAGGCTATTGCCGACCTGAAGATGCCCTGGCCGCAGATGAGCGACCTGAAAGGCTGGGAGAGCGCAGCCGCTCAGACCTATCAGGTGCAGTCGATTCCTGCCAATTTCCTGATTGATGCCGAGGGAAATATTGTCGCCAAGGATTTGCGCGGTGAAGACCTCTACAATAAAGTGGAGGAGCTGTTGAAATAATTCTCTCGTCTGCAAAATATTTGTCATGTCAGCCTTACAAAAGTGTCAGGCTGACATTTTTTTTCTTGATATGTATATAAAAAACATTAAATTCGATATAAAAACTCTCAACTCTCAACTCTCAACTCTCAATTTTTTAGTAATTTTGCAGCGCAAAAAGGTTAATATCAACAATTTAAATAAAGCATAGTAAAAATGGCAAATTTAGATTTAACGAAGTATGGTATCACCGGTTCGAAGGTGATTGCCCACAATCCGTCGTATGAGTTCCTGTTCGAGGAAGAAACCAAGGCTGGCTTGACTGGCTTCGACAAGGGTCAGAACACTGAGCTGAACGCTGTCAACGTGATGACAGGTATTTACACCGGCCGTTCGCCTAAGGATAAGTACATCGTAAAGGATGCACAGAGCCAGGACAAGGTATGGTGGACTTCTGAGGAGTACAAGAACGACAACCACCCCATGAGCGAGGAGGTTTGGAAGACCGTGAAGGAGATTGCCGTGAAGGAGCTTTGCAACAAGGAACTGTATGTTGTCGACGCTTTCTGCGGTGCCAACGAGGCTACCCGTCTGTGCGTCCGCTTCATCGTTGAGGTTGCCTGGCAGGCTCACTTCGTAAAGAACATGTTCATCCAGCCCACCGCTGAGGAACTGGAAAAGTTCGAGCCTAACTTCGTCATCTATAACGCTTCTAAGGCAAAGGTTGAGAACTACAAGGAGCTGGGACTGAACTCAGAGACTTGTGTAGCCTTCAACACCACCAGCCGCGAGCAGGTGATTATCAACACCTGGTACGGTGGCGAGATGAAGAAGGGTATGTTCTCTATGATGAACTACTACCTGCCCCTGCAGGGTATCGCTTCGATGCACTGCTCTGCCAACACCGATATGGAGGGTAAGAATACCGCTATCTTCTTCGGTCTGTCTGGTACGGGTAAGACCACGCTGTCTACCGATCCTAAGCGTCTGCTCATCGGCGATGACGAGCACGGCTGGGACGACGAGGGCGTGTTTAACTTCGAGGGTGGCTGCTATGCCAAGGTGATCAACCTCGACAAAGAGAGCGAGCCCGACATCTACAACGCTATTCGTCGCGATGCTCTGTTGGAGAACGTGACCGTTGACGAGAACGGCAAGATTGACTTTGCCGACAAGAGCGTGACCGAGAATACCCGCGTCAGCTATCCTATCAACCACATTGAGAAGATTGCCCAGAAGGTCAACGGCAAGAGCGCCGGTCCCGAGGCTAAGAACGTCATCTTCCTCTCTGCCGACGCATTCGGTGTGCTGCCTCCTGTGTCTATCCTGACTCCCGAGCAGACCAAGTACTACTTCCTCTCTGGTTTCACAGCTAAGCTGGCTGGTACCGAGCGCGGCATCACTGAGCCTACTCCTACCTTCTCTGCTTGCTTCGGTCAGGCCTTCCTCGAACTGCACCCCACCAAGTATGCTGAGGAGCTGGTTAAGAAGATGGAGAAGAGCGGTGCCAAGGCTTACCTCGTCAACACTGGTTGGAACGGCACTGGCAAGCGTATCTCTATCAAGGATACACGTGGTATTATCGATGCTATTCTGGGTGGTGACATCCTGAACGCACCCACCAAGAAGATTCCTTATTTCGACTTCGAGGTGCCCACACAGCTCAATGGTGTGGCTTGGGGTATTCTTGATCCTCGCGATACCTATCAGAACCGCAATGAGTGGGAGGAGAAAGCCAAGGATTTGGCTGCCCGCTTCATTAAGAACTTCAAGAAGTACGAGGGCAACGAGGCTGGTAAGGCACTCGTCGCTGCAGGTCCAAAGCTCTAATGCTTGGACCGAAAGCAACTTTGCCCACGGGGGGAAGCTGCAGGTCCAAAGCTCTAAAAAGTTTTTTTTACAACAATGATAGAACAGGTTAGGAGTTTTTGCTCTTAACCTGTTTTTTTACTCCCTTTTCCTTGCCATTCGATATTATTTTTGTACCTTTACAGCATGTTATCAACGAAGTCAACTATTGACACATAGATGGTGGCCTCGCTCGGCAGGCATTCGTCCTCTGGCCTCACAGAGGCGAAGGCGTTCACCTCGGCATGTCCCTCACCGCAGCGCACGAGAAGTCCCAGTCACAGTATTTCCCGTCGAGTACTGGAGTATTTCCCGTCGAGTACTGGAGTATTTCGAGTCAAGAACTGGAGTATTTCGAGTCAAGAACTGGAGTATTTCGAATCAAGTACTTGAGTATTTTGATACAAAGTACTTGAGTATTTCGATACAAAGTACTGGAGTATTTTATATCGAAGACTCGGAAAAAAACAAATTTATTTGGTTTTTCTCTCGCTTAATCATACCTTTGAACTGCGTTCTTAGGTATTCACGCTCGGAAAAACCCAAATAAATTTGGTTTTTCTCTCGCTTAATCATACCTTTGCAATAAAAATAGCAGCAAATGACCTACGAAGCATTTTGGCAACCACTGACGCAACTTTACGATGCCGGCGAGGCAAAGGCCATCGGCAGGATGGTGATGGAGCTGAAATTCGGCCTCACCATGACCGACATCATCTGCGGTCGGACGGGCGATGACGAAGCAATGCGCATCACGCAACAACGGTTGCTGACGGGCGAACCGGTGCAGTATGTGCTGGGCGAGGCTGAGTTTGGCGGCCGTACCTTCCTGGTGGAGCCTGGCGTGCTGATTCCACGGCCTGAGACCTACGAACTGTGTCAGTGGATTTTAGAGGAGAGAGGAGAGAGAAGAGAGGAGAGAGAAGTGAAGAAAGAGGAGAGCACCCACTCTATACTCGATATTGGCACCGGCAGCGGCTGCATCGCCTGCATACTGGCAGCGGAGATTCAAGGTGCGCAGGTGACGGCCTGGGACATCAGCGACGATGCCCTGCGCATAGCCGCCAAGAATGCCAAACGTGCCCGTGTTCACGTGTCGTTCGAGAAGGTCGACATACTAAGTGCTTTTCTCCCCCACGAGAATGAGTTTGACACCATCGTCAGCAATCCCCCCTATATATGTAATAAGGAACGCGCGACGATGGAGCGCAACGTGCTGGCATACGAGCCTCACCAGGCTCTCTTCGTGCCCGATGACGACCCACTGCTGTTCTATCGCGCCATTGCCCGCTATGCAGCCAAGGCCCTGAAGCCGGGGGGACGGCTCTTCTTCGAGATCAATCCGCTCTATGCCGACGACATGCTGGCGATGCTCAGCGAAGAAGGCTTCGCCCACCGTGAAACAAGAAACGACCAGTTCGGAAAACAAAGATTCATCCAATCATGGCTATAAAGAAAGAAATGACCGCCCAGCAGGCTTACCAGAAGCTGGCAGACCTTTGTGCCCGCAGCGAGCACTGCCAGCACGAGATGACCGAGAAGATGCGCCAATGGGGCATCGGCGAGGAAGAGCAGGCACAGGTGATGGAACGGTTGACCAAAGAGAGGTATGTTGATGACGAGCGCTACACACGGGCTTTCGTCTACGACAAGATACGCTACAACAAATGGGGACGGCGCAAGGTGGAACAGGCTTTGTGGCAAAAGCATATAGACAACGGCATTGCCCAAAGCGTGCTCGACGGCGTCGATAATGAGGAATACGTAACCATTCTGGAACCGATGCTGAAACAAAAGAGCAAGAGCATACACGCCGGCAGTGACTACGAACGAAGGATGAAACTCACGAAATGGGCCTTGGGACGAGGCTTCACGACTGACATCATCCGACAATGCATCGACGTAAGTGATGAAGACAGCCTTTTTGACTAACCTGTTCGACCTCATCGCTCCCCGCACTTGCCTCTGCTGTTCCTGCAAGCTGACGGCCGAGCAAACAGACATCTGCCTGCCATGCCGCATGCAGTTGCCGTACACCGACTTTGCCGACCATGCTTACAACAATGCCATGGCACAACTGTATTGGGGCATTATCCCCATTGAGAAGGCAGCTGCCTATTTCTACTACGAACCGCTGACAGTGACAGGCAAGATTATCCACCATTTGAAATACTACGGCCGTGAGGATGTGGCAGAGACATTCGGGCAAGTCATGAGCCGTGACATGGTGGGCACGGGGTTCTTCGACGACATTGACCTGCTGGTGCCTATCCCCCTGACGCGCATCAGACGATGGCACAGAGGCTACAACCAGAGTACTGCCATCGCACGAGGAATCAGCAGCGTGACAGGTATCCCACTGAGCGAGAAAGCCGTCAGGCGCGTTCGCTTCACCGTCAGCCAGACCCGACTGACACATACGCAACGGAAAGCTAACGTGGAAGATGTGTTCCAGCTGACAGCCCCCGAACTGATCAGCAACCGACACCTGCTCATCATCGATGACATTGTTACGACGGGGGCCACCACAACGGCTTGCGCCCGGGAACTGCTCAAGGCGAAAGACGTGAGAATCAGCATCCTGTCGTTAGGCTTTACGAGATAAAAAAAGATACTCACACTCGGAAAAACGCAAATATATTTGCATTTTCGCTCGCATAATCGTACCTTTGCACCACATATCAAATTATTAATTACGACTGCAGACATGGATTCTATCAAAAAACGCTTTGCACAAAAGCTGATGGACATCAAAGCCATCAAATTGCAGCCTAACGAGCCTTTCACATGGGCATCAGGCTGGAAATCACCTATCTACACTGATAACCGCAAGACATTAGGCTATGCTGACGTCCGCTCGTTCGTCAAACTGGAGCTTTGCCACCTCATTCAGCAGGAGTTTCCTGAAGCCGAGGCTGTGGCTGGCGTAGCAACAGGTGCCATCGCCCAAGGCGCATTGGTGGCCGACGAGCTGGGACTGCCCTACGCATACGTCCGCCCGAAGCCAAAAGACCACGGCATGGGCAATCAGGTAGAGGGCGAACTGAAGAAAGGCGTGAAAGTCATCGTCGTCGAGGACCTTATCTCTACAGGCGGCTCGTCGCTCAAGGCTGTTGAAGCCCTGCGCCAGTATGGTGTCGAAGTCATCGGCATGGTGGCCTCGTTCACCTACGGTTTCCCCGTGGCCGAAGAGGCTTTCCGCGAAGCCGGCGTTCGGCTCGTGACGCTCAGCGACTATAATGCCGTGCTGGAGCAGGCCGCCGAGACGGGCTATATCAAAGAGGAAGACAAGGCCGTACTGGCCGAATGGCGTAAAGACCCTTCAAACTGGAAACAATGACAAAATTCGAAAGTTCAATCAAGCAAGTGCCTTACGCTCAGGAGGCCGTATACAAGAACCTGAGCGACCTGAGGAATCTGGAAAAGGTGCGCGACCGCGTGCCCGAAGATAAGTTGCAGGACTTCTCTTTCGACCAAGACTCCGTTTCAGTCAGTGTATCACCTGTTGGCAAGATTACACTTCGCATCTGTGAGCGCGAAGAGCCCAAATGCGTGAAGTTCGAGAGCGTTGACTCGCCCATGCCCTTCAACCTATGGATTCAGGTACTTCCTGTCTCAGAGACTTCGTCGAAGATGAAGGTTACGGTGAAGGCCGACATTCCCTTCATGCTCAAAGGCATGGTCAGCGGCCCGCTGCAAGACGGGGTGGAGAAGATAGCCGACGCACTGGCAATGGTTCCTTATGTTTAATCAGACGTTATTACGAAATAACGTTATAACGAAACAAGAAGATGGCACAGAAACTTTGGGAAAAAAACTACGAAGTCAACGCTGAGATCGACCGCTTCACCGTCGGCCGCGACCGCGAAATGGATCTTTATTTAGCACCTTACGATGTGTTAGGCTCCATGGCCCACATCACCATGCTCGAAAGTATCGGTCTGTTAGGGAAAGAAGAACTGCCTGTATTGCTGAAAGAGTTAAAGACTATTTATGAACTTGCCGTGAAAGGCGAGTTTGTCATTGAAGACGGCATCGAGGACGTACACTCACAAGTGGAGCTGATGCTCACCCGCAAGTTGGGCGACATGGGCAAGAAAATCCATTCGGGACGCTCGCGTAACGACCAAGTGCTGGTTGACCTCAAGCTCTTCACCCGTCATCAGCTGCGACTGGTGGCCGACGACGTGAAAGACCTCTTCGAACAGCTCATCGCGAAAAGTAATCAGTACAAGGATATATTGATGCCCGGCTATACCCATCTGCAGGTGGCGATGCCTTCAAGCTTTGGCCTGTGGTTCGGTGCCTACGCTGAGAGTCTGGCTGACGATATGCTCTTCCTGCAAGCCGCCTACAAGATGACGAACCGCAACCCGCTGGGCAGTGCTGCCGGCTATGGAAGCAGCTTCCCCCTGAACCGCCAGATGACTACCGACCTCTTAGGCTTCGACACGATGGACTACAACGTGGTCTATGCCCAGATGGGACGCGGAAAGACAGAGCGCAACGTAGGCTTTGCCATTGCCACCATTGCCGGCACGATGGCCAAGCTGGCTTTCGATGCTTGCATGTTCAACTCGCAGAACTTCGGGTTCGTCAAACTGCCGAAGGAGTGTACGACCGGTTCGAGCATCATGCCCCACAAGAAGAACCCCGACGTGTTCGAACTGATTCGCTCAAAGTCGAACAAGCTGCAGGCACTGCCTCAGCAGATCACGCTGATGATGAACAACCTGCCCTGCGGCTACTTCCGCGACCTGCAGATTATCAAGGAAGTGTTCCTGCCTGCCTTCGACGAGCTGCGCGACTGCCTGCGCATGACCGCCTATATCATCAACCGCATCGAGGTGAACGACCATATTCTCGACGATCCGCGCTACGACCCGATGTTCTCAGTAGAAGAGGTGAACCGTCTCGCAGCAGAAGGCATGCCCTTCCGCGATGCCTACAAGAAGGTGGGCCTTGACATCGAAGCAGGGAAGTTTACGCCCAACAAGCATATTCACCATACCCATGAAGGCTCTATCGGCAACCTTTGCAACGACCGCATCGAGGCACTGATGAACGAGGTGCTCAGCGGGTTCCATTTCGAACGTGCCGAAGAAGCCGAAAAGCAACTCTTACGATGACACGCTGGCTGACACAACTGCTGCTGGCACTGACGGTTATCGTGCTATGCTCCTGTGCCGATACCGACGACTGGATCAGCCGCCGGTATCCTGGGCGCAGGTTCTTCTTTTTCTATGAGGAGCACCCCACCAGCTTGCTGTTCGCCGCCTACAAGAGTCCCGGCATGTATGTCTACGTCTATACGAAAATCAATCATGGCGTGCGTCATGTCTATGTGCAGAGCAACGATGCCAGAATGCTACCAGAAGACAATGCCATCACGACTGAGCGCGAAAGCCGTGCCCCCTATTTCGTAGGAGCCAACAGCGAGATAGGAATCATCGTAGGCTGCAGCTTCTTCAACGGTGCTTTGGCATTCGACCGCATCTGTCCCAACTGCTCCGGCTACCAGCCGCTGGCATGGGCTGAGAACGCGCAGCATGTGAAATGCGCAAAATGCAAACGTACCTACGACCTGGGGACGGGAGCCATCGTCGACGGTGAAAAGGGAGAGGTGCTCATGAGATACGGCATCGCTTTCGACGGAACCAAGCTCTACGTAGGCAATTAATGGTTAATTAGTATAAAATCATCGCATTCATAAGGAAAAATTTGTACTTTTGCAAATTACAAACAATAGTCAATCACATCAATGTCTTGCATATTACATATCGAAACAAGCACCACCGTATGCTCGGTTGCCGTGAGTGAAGACTCACAGGTGATTTATCACGAAGAGGAACATACTGAGGCCAAGGGCAGTGCTGCCGAGAAGTTAGGCACGATGGTCGACGAGGCACTGTCATTCACCGACAGCCACGCCATCCCCTTTGATGCCGTGGCAGTCAGCTGCGGTCCCGGTTCCTATACAGGACTGCGCATAGGCGTGTCGATGGCCAAGGGCATCTGTTTCGGACGCGACCTCAAACTGATCAGTGTTCCCACGCTCGAACTGCTCTGTGTGCCTGTGCTGCTCAGAGAGGCCGTTGCAGAGGAAGATGCCTTGCTCTGTCCCATGCTCGATGCCCGACGGATGGAGGTCTATGCAGCCGTTTACGACCGTGGGCTGAAACCCATTCGCGAAGTACAGGCCGACGTAGTCGATGCCGACACCTATCGCGAATACCTCGACGCTCACCCCGTTTATTTCTTTGGCAACGGAGCACAAAAGTGTATGGAGACCATTCATCACCCCAATGCTCACTATATTGATGGTATTGAGCCGCTGGCACGCTGGATGCAGCCACTGGCAGAACGCCGCATGCTCAACGAGCAGTTTGAAGACGTGGCCTACTTCGAGCCTTTCTATCTGAAGGACTTCGTGGCCAAAGCCTCGAAAGACCTCCTTCATGGCAAATTGTAAATCGAAAATAAGCAAATCGAAAATAAGTAAATCGTAAATATTACAAAGGTGGATATAAAAGGATTAGACTACAACACGCAGCGCGAGTCATTGCTCATGCCTGAATACGGACGTGAGATTCAGAAAATGGTTGACCACGCAGTCAGCCTTCCCTCCAAGGAAGAGCGTCTGCGCTGCGCACGCACCATCATCAAGCAGATGCTGGGCAAGGTTCCCCAGATACGTGATAATGCCAACTACGAGCAGACACTATGGGATCATCTCTATCTGATGAGCCACAAGCAGCTCGATATTGACTGGCCTTTCGACGTGTCGGAAGCCGAGAAGATTCATGCCAAGCCCCAGCCCATGAAGCTGCCGCAGTCGCAAATACGCCTGCGACACTACGGCCGTCTGGTCGAAGAGATGATGGAGAAGCTCAAGACCATGCCTGCCAGTCCCAGTCGCGACGAGCTGATACGTCTCACGGCCAACCAGATGAAACGCGACCTGGCACAATGGGGCCACGGTTCTATTGACGACGAGAAAGTCATCGACGACATTGCCCGCATGACTGACGGTGCCGTGCAGATAGACTTGGGCTCGCTCAGGCTGGACCGCGTCATGCAGGGTAATGAACCCAAGAAAGGCAATAACAAGAAGAGAAAGTAAACCTATGGCTGCATTCGTCATCGAAGGTGGGCACATGCTGAGTGGAACCATCCTGCCGCAAGGTGCCAAGAACGAAGCACTGGAAGTAATCTGTGCAACGCTGCTGACAAACGAGAAGGTCACCATTCACAATATTCCCAACATCCGCGATGTCAACAACCTTATCCAGTTGTTGCGAGATATTGGTGTGAAGGTCGAGAATCCCTATCCCCATACCTACACATTCCATGCTGACGACCTCAACATGGACTACCTGGAGAGCGACGAGTTTGTGCAGAAGTGTGCCCAACTGCGTGGCTCTGTCATGATGATCGGCCCATTGCTCTCGCGCATGGGCAAAGCCATTATCACAAAGCCCGGTGGCGACAAGATTGGGCGACGCCGACTGGACACCCATTTCCTGGGGTTCGAGAAATTAGGTGCCAGCTTCCATCATGTGGCCGAACGAGGAGTCTATGAGATTGAAGCGCATCATCTGAAAGGTACCTATATGCTGCTCGACGAAGCCTCCGTGACGGGTACTGCCAATATCGTGATGGCTGCCGTCTTTGCCAAGGGAACTACTACTATTTATAATGCAGCCTGCGAGCCATATCTGCAGCAGCTCTGTAAAATGCTCAACAGCATGGGTGCCAAGATTTCAGGCATCGCCTCGAACCTGCTCACCATCGAAGGCGTCAACCATCTGCATGGCACTGAGCACAAGATACTGCCCGATATGATTGAGGTTGGCTCGTTCATCGGCATGGCAGCCATGGTAGGCGATGGTGTGCGCATCAAAGATGTATCCGTCAGCAACCTTGGCATCATTCCGAACGCTTTCCGTCGCATGGGCATTAAAATCAAAGTTGAAGGCGACGACCTGTTCATTCCTCATCAGCGCCATTACGAGATACAGTCGTTCATCGACGGGTCAATCATGACACTGGCCGATGCGCCTTGGCCTGGGCTCACGCCAGACTTGCTCTCGGTACTGATTACCGTGGCTACACAGGCACGTGGCAGTGTGCTCTTCCATCAGAAGATGTTCGAAAGCCGCCTGTTCTTTGTCGACAAACTCATCGACATGGGCGCACAAATCATCCTTTGTGACCCCCATCGCGCCGTAGTTGTTGGTCATGACAATAAGGTTCAGTTGCGTGGTGGCCGCATGTCCAGTCCCGACATCCGCGCCGGCATCGCCCTGCTCATCGCTGCCATGAGTGCCAAAGGCAAGAGCCGCATTGACAATATCGAGCAGATTGACCGAGGCTATGAGGATATAGAAAGACGCTTGATCGCGCTGGGTGCAAAGATAGAAAGAATATAACGACGATCCGAATCATAGAAAGAGTATGATGACGATTCGGAACATAGAAAGAACAAACTGATGATACGCAAGGAAGAGGTTTTCAAAATTGGACGCATAGGCAAGACTCATGGCGTGAGAGGCGAGGTGATGTTTCAGTTCGACGATGACGTGTTCGACCGCACTGATGCCGACTATCTCATCCTTGACCTCGACGGCATCTTCGTGCCATTCTTTATAGAGGAGTATCGTTTTCGCAGCGACAGCACAGCCATTCTCAAGCTCGACGGCATCGACACGCAGGAGCGTGCTCGCGAACTGACGGGTACGGAGGTCTTTTTCCCTCTCTCGCTCGTTCCTGATGACGAGGATGAGATTACGCTCAGCTTCCTCGTTGGCTTCGACTTAATTGAAGCAAAGACCAAACAGCAAATTGGCCGCATTGCTTCCATTGACGACCAGACCGCCAACATTCTCTTCTGCTTGGAAGACGGCACTCTCATACCTGCCAACGACGACCTGATTACCCACATCGACAAGGACAGCAGGCAAATCACCATCGACCTGCCCGAGGGGCTGCTTGACCTGTAACTTGACAGGCATCACCATCATTGTCGGGCATCACCATAACATGTCGGGCATCACCATAACATGTCAGACATCTCAGATAATTACTATGCAAAGAGCACTGATTTTTCTCTTTTTCGCATGGATGGCATGGCCACTTAAAGCGCAGAACGACGATTCCAAGAATAATAGTGACACGCTGTCAACAAGACTCGTATGGCCTCGTCATGTTCAGCGAGCCATAGACCAGCAGATACAAGCACCACTGCTCGACGTATCACAGCTGGGACTGCTGGTATGGGACCTGACTGCCGACTCAGCCATCTATCGCTACAACGAGCGCCAGCTGATGCGTCCTGCCTCGACCATGAAGCTGGTGACCGCCATCACAGCCCTCGACTGCCTGGGCGGAAACTATCTCTATTCCACCTCACTGCTCTACAGGGGCAACATTGTCAACCGCCGGCTGATAGGCGATCTCTACGTCATAGGAGGTATGGATCCGATGCTTGACGGGAGCGATATCGATGCCTTTGTCAAAGCCTTGCGCAATGCCGGCATTGACTCAATATGCGGTACACTGCTGGCAGACAAATCCATGAAAGACACCCTGCGATGGGGTGAAGGATGGTGTTGGGACGACAAAAACCCTCCCCTGTCGCCTCTCACGCTGGGTCGCAATGTGCATTTCATGGAGCGTTTCGCAGCACAGCTGGCTGCTGAGGGCATGGTGTCTGATAGCGTAGTCCTCGGCGATGACATCACCCCTGACGATGCAGAGTTCGTAGCTGTCAGACAACATTCACTTGACCATGTATTATTGAAGATGATGAAAGAGAGCGACAATTTCTATGCCGAGAGTGTGCTTTTCCAAACAGCTACCTCCCATGGAAACCGCTTTGCCACAGCACGCGACGGTCTGGCTCAGACACGCCGTCTCGTCAACAGCATAGGCCTCAATGCCAGCGACTACCGCTTTGCCGACGGTAGTGGTTTGTCGCTCTATAATTATGTTTCAGCAGAACTGCTGACCCGTCTGTTACGCTATGCCTGGCTGAAGAAAGACATCTACGTCCACCTGCTTCCTTCCTTGCCTATTGCCGGTCAGGACGGTACGTTGAAGAAGCGTATGCGACGGTCGGCAGCCGAAGGTAATGTGCGTGCAAAGACGGGTACTCTTACCGGCATTGTGTCGCTGGCGGGCTACTGCACTGCTGCCAATGGTCATGAACTGTGTTTTGCCATCATCAACCAAGGCATCATGCACAGCCGTGAGGGTAGGGACTTTCAGGACCGTATCTGTGAGTTGCTGTGCAAGCCGTGAAGTGTTAAAAGACGATCCTTATTTAGACGCAATAAATTCTGCCTCATTATTTTTGTCGATAAAAAAAATTTCCTTATATTTGCACTCAACTTATAATCCATCTAATGTATAACCCTTAAAAATCGATTTCACAAGAAACAGATAGTAAAGACTTTTTAAAGACGAGCGAAACGCTCAGCAAGGGGAAACAGACAGCCTGCATAGCGGCTGGGCAGCCACAAGGTGACAGCACCCCATAGGGAAAACAAAAACAATATCAACCCGCGACGTTTCTGCTCTCACATCAGACTTTTTTTATATAACTTGGACTTAGAGTCCTTGTTCTCGTTCATCGAAACCGCCAAATCTTCGTATCAGAGAACAAGCGATGAAGGGTTCACGTCTTCGGGGCGTGAATTGTTCGTGCTTTTCATGATACATGGCTACTTGGCGGTGCCAGAAGGAAGGAAAAGCCAGCAGAGCAGTTCCGTCCTTTTTTTATTTATTTCTTTTTATGAAACAATTTTATCTGAAGACTCTCCTTCTCTGCCTTTTCACCCTGGCAGGCACCACCGTCCATGCCTGGGATGCAAAGATAGATGGCATTTACTACTTTTTCTATAGGACAAATAAAACGGCTATAGTGACTTATTACAGCAATTCTTCTTCTCAAAACAAAACAGCCTACTCTGGAGCGGTTGTCATCCCATCAACAGTTACTTACAGTGGCACGACGTACAGCGTGACCAGCATCGGTAACTCTGCATTCTCAGGCTGCAGCGGTCTGACGAGCATCACAATCCCCAACAGCGTGACCACTATCGGAGAATATGCGTTTTCAGGAACTAAATGGTTTAACGACTTACCTGATGGCTTAGTATATGCAGGAAAAGTTGCATACAAATACAAAGGTACAATGCCTGAGAACGCTACTATTGCTATAAAAGAGGGAACAACCTCCATCAGCGGGAGGGCATTCTCTAACTGCAGCGGCCTGACGAGTATCACCATACCTAACAGCGTGACCAGCATCAGGGAATATGCGTTCCAGAACTGCAGCGGCCTGACGAGCATCACAATACCTAACAGTGTGACCAAAATCGAATCCGGCGCTTTCTATGGCTGCAGCGGCCTGACGAGCATCACCATACCTAACAGTGTGACCAGCATCGACAATTATGCATTCGAGGGCTGCAGCGGCCTGACGAGCATCACCATACCTAACAGTGTGACCAGCATCGACAATTATGCATTCTCTAATTGTATCTAAACGGGTATAAACAACCAGGAATATCTAATACCAACTACGTATAAAATACTCATTTTCAATAACTTTTGATTTTTAACACTTGATGGCTGGAATTTGGTAGTAACCGAATTTCAGTAT
>Ga0326511_10001266_pt1 | contig 21230 bp, 18 predicted proteins | sample 0_2496_0518_D_FD_203701 | JGI IMG/M metagenome (GOLD analysis project Ga0326511, IMG submission 203701) | Bovine rumen microbial communities from UC Davis, California, United States - 0_2496_0518 | ecosystem: Host-associated > Mammals > Digestive system > Stomach > Rumen | place: USA... | reverse complement strand
GTCACCAATCAGCTGTCAATGCGTATCACCCGTATGCCAGGACGTGAACGATTGCTTCCTGAAGTGCTCTGCTATCTGTTGCAGGCGGAGGGTAGCAACTGTATGGAACTGATGGTGTATGACATCTTTGACGGACAATACCAGGTTACGCTCTTGCATAGGCCCAACCTCTCGTTGCGCCCTATTCGCATGAGCGATGCCGTGTTGCTTCACTATATTGCAAAAGTGCCACTTTATATCGAAGCTGACCTCATGCAGCGGCAGAGCACACCCTACGTTCCTGAGCAGACGGGTATCTCCATTCCCATCAATACGCTTGACTCCAAGCGCCTTAGCGACGAGCTGCAAAGAGCCATCGATGCTGAGGACTACCGTCTGGCTTCTATCCTCCACGAGGAGTTACGCCGTCGGACGAAGTAGTGAGAGGTAGAGAAGTTGAGAGTTGATAAGTAAAAGAAGATTATGAAAGAGACACGGTTCTTTTATGTACCCGATGCGGTGGACCTTACTGAGTTGCCTCAGGAAGAGGCGGCCCATGCTGTGAGGGTACTGCGGCTGAAAGCTGGCGACGAGCTGATGCTCATGGACGGCAGCGGCTCGTTCTTCCGCGCCGAGGTGACCATGGCCGCCCCCCACCATTGCATGTACCGCATTGTGGATACTCTGCCGCAGCCCCGCCAGTGGCAGGGTGCAGTGCAGCTGGCCATCGCTCCGACAAAGATGAATGAGCGCATGGAGTGGCTCGCTGAGAAAGCTACGGAGGTGGGCATCGACGTCCTGTCGTTTCTCAACTGCCAGTTCTCTGAGCGGCGCACCTTGAAAACCGAGCGCATTGAGAAGATAGTAATATCGGCGGTGAAGCAGAGCCATAAGGCTTACATGCCCGAGGTGCAAGAGATGACCGACTTCAACAGCTTTGTCAGCAACCATCCTTCGGGTCACCGCTTCATTGCCCACTGCTATGAGGAGGTGGCACGCGTCAATCTCTTCGACTGTCTCTGTCAGCTGCCGGCCGATGCCGACGCGCTGGTGATGGTGGGGCCTGAGGGCGATTTCTGCATTGACGAGGTGCGTCAGGCCGTTGCCGCGGGCTTCGTCTCCGTAGATTTAGGCAAGAGCCGCTTACGCACAGAGACAGCCGGTCTCTCTGCCGTGATGATGATGCATCTGGCTAAGCAAGTAGTGATGAGCGATAAGCGATAAGTGATAAATGATGAGTGATAAGTGATGAAACAGATAATCCTTTCCTGTGTGGCGGCGCTGATGTCCGTCGGTGTATGGGCTGCTGACACGCTTACCGTCAGGCAATTCTTTATTGAGATGCCCGACACGGTTGTGCCCTATCTGACGCGCAACAACCGTCTTGACTTTATCGACTTCATGGATTCCAACATGAAAGCCGAGGTGACCAACCTGCTTGGAGGCAAGAGCCGTATGACCGCCCTCACCGCCGACTCGCTGTCGCTACAGCTCAATGAGTCGTGCCGCATGGACCTGCTGTTGCTACGCGTGCAACATTCCTCCGACGGTCTGCTGCAGAAGCCTAATGATCTGCCTGCTGACACGCTGCAGCACGTTCTATGTCTGGTGCGTACGCTGAAGGGCGATGCCGGTATGGAGGAGTCGTCGGTTGTTTTCTACACTACCGCGTGGCATCGGCTTGATGAAAAGCCTGCTCTGATGTCAACTGATGAACGCCGCTTAAAGAATAGAATCCGTGAGTTAGATTATGTTAAAGAGGCTTCAAAAAGACTTAATAAACAATAAATTATTAGGGAAAATGTGTCCAAGCATTTGTTTTTTCCATTAAAAATGTCTAATTTTGCATTGTGTTTTTCATGGTATTAGATTATTAAGGTTAAATGAGAATGAATCGTCGTGAGACAGGAAGTTCTCACCTTATTCGTATATTATTAAGCATTTGATTGTTTGATATTACGAATGAGAATCAAACAAAAAGAGGAGCCTGTGAAGGTTCCTCTTTTTCTTGCTACTATATGTTCTTTATCGACGCGCCGTCGCGGCTCATGCCGCAGGCCTCGCGCACCAGCTCCAGCGGCTGCCACTGCCACTGCCCATAGTAGGTAGGGTAGCGCTCAATGCCCGTCACGCGGCCTTCGCATCGAGTTACCCTTGACACCTTTAAACAAATAAAAATAGATAGCTGAAGATTATGCCTTGAACCGTATGTAGGTGCGGTCGTCGAATGAGTTGTTGCCTGGTTTGAAGGCTTTGGTGGCTTGGAATAGCGGCCCGATGTTCAGGGGGTCTTGCTGTCGCTGTGCGGCGAGGCGTTGCTCGCTCTCTTCCAGGGTGTTGCAGAGGAAGGGATAGCCGTCGGTGGCAAGGACAATCTCCCAGGGCTGGAAGTTGAGAGCTATCACGGGCACACAACTCTGCGGAATAGTAAAACCGTCGATGACGGCGTAGGTGACGTTCTGCCCCTTCATAGCGGTGAGCATCTCGGGGATGATGGTGTCGCGGGCCACATCATTGGCTTGCAGCTCTTCGACGGTCATACCTTGGCTTATCAGGTGTCTGGCTTTCTCCGCCCTGTGAGCGGCCAGTACGGTTTCGTACGGCTTGGGATTCTCATAGCTTTGGTCACCAATCATGCATTGACAGTCGCCCACGAGCCACACCTCGCGGCGCAGACGGCTGAATACTGCCGCCGAGGCACAGAGACGCTCCTCAGGGTGCTCGCGCAGACGCCCGATGACGGCCTCCTTGTCGCGGCGCCAGAAGGGCAGGTACTTGCTGCGGATGGCTGCCGTGACGCCACGGCAGAACTGCTGGCACGATGTGTCTGTAGCCATATGGCTGATGTAGTCCTTGATGACCGTCATGGCATAGCGTCCGTTGCTCATCAAGGGGTGATGGCGGCGGCTGGTCTTCGAGGTAGAGCCGTCGATGACGGCAATGAAGTCACTGGTCACGACGACGCCGTCCTCGCTTTTCGTTGCGGGGCTTTTCGGCACGAGGGTCTGTTCTATGATTTCCATAGTCGTTGTTAGGGTTGTTGTCAGGTCGGCGACGAGCGTAAGAGGTAGTCTTGGCATTAGGCCGGCGGTGGGTGTCGGAGGTAGTCTTGGCATTAGGCCGGCGGTGAGCATCGGCAGGGTCTTTATACCAAAAGAAATACCTGCGCTGAGCCTCCTTCTCGCGTGGTGTCTTGGCGCTGAACACCGGCTCCATGGTATAGGGGTCGTAGCCCGTGTACCACATCTCGGTGGCGATGGTCAGCGGGGTGGGGGTGAAGTCCTGTACCTGCTCCAGATGGAACCCCAACTGGCGAGTGATTTGTGCCAGCTGCGCCATGTCCTCCTCGTAGCAGCCGGGGTGACTGCTAATAAAATAAGGTATGATCTGCTGGTTGAGATGCTCCTCGCGGCAGATGCGGTCAAACTGCCTTTTGAAATCATAAAACAGCTGGAACGACGGCTTGCGCATGTAGTGTAGCACGCGATCGCTGGTATGCTCCGGTGCCACTTTCAAGCGTCCGCTGACGTGGCGGGTAATGAGTTCACGGGTGTATTGCTGTGCTGCACGGTTCGCAGCCTCGTCACGGCTGTGATAGAGCAACAGGTCGTAGCGCACGCCACTGCCGATGAAGCTCTTCTTGATGCCCGGCAGAGCGTCTACTGCATGGTAGATGTCGAGGAGCTTGGAGTGGTTGGTGTCGAGATTAGGGCAGATTTGCGGGTGGATGCAGCTGGGACGCTTACAACGTTCACAGGCGCTGAGGTTGCGTCCGTGCATGCCATACATGTTTGCCGATGGACCGCCGAGGTCGCTGAGATAACCCTTGAAGTCGGGGTCTTGGATAATCTGCTTCACCTCCCTGAGGATGCTTTCCTTGGAGCGGCAGGCAATAAACTTGCCCTGATGGGCAGAGATGGTGCAGAAGGCGCAGCCCCCGAAGCATCCGCGGTGAATATTGACCGAGAACTTAATCATATCGTAAGCAGGAATCCGCTTACCCTTGTACTTGGGGTGTGGCAGCCGCGTGTAGGGCAGGTCGAAGGAGGCGTCGAGTTCTTCGGTGGTCATCGGAGGGTAGGGGGGATTGACCACGACAAAGAGGGTCTGTTGGGTCTCCTGCAGCAGCCGGTGGGCGTGCATCATGTTTGACTGCTCTTCTACGATGCGTATGTTTTCGGCTTGGGCGCGCTTGTCGGCGAGACACTCCTCGTGGCTGTGGAGCACGATGTCGTCAGCCGTGGGCGTGATGTTATGGGTCATATAGACTGTCTGCGGCAGGTCGTGGAGGTCGTGGATATGTTCTCCGGCGCTGAGCCTATCGGCAATGGCGACAATGGTCTTCTCGCCCATGCCATAGGAAATGAGGTCGGCACCAGAGTCAACGAGAATGCAGGGGCGCAGACGGTCCTGCCAGTAGTCATAGTGGGTGACGCGACGCAGCGAGGCCTCTATGCCGCCGAGGATGACAGGCACGTCGGGATATAGCTCCTTCAGGATCTTGGTGTAGACGATAGTGGGATACTCCGGCCTCAGGTCGTGGCGGCCGTCGGGGCTGTAGGCATCCTCTGAGCGTAGGCGCCGGGCAGCGGTATACTTGTTGACCATAGAGTCCATGCAGCCTGGCGAGATGCCGAAGAACAGCCGCGGGCGCCCCAGTTTCTTGAAGTCGCGGTAGTCGCCGTGCCAGTCGGGCTGCGGCACGATGGCCACACGGTAGCCGGCGGCCTCCAGGGTGCGGCCGATGACGGCGGCGCCAAACGACGGATGGTCTACGTAGGCGTCGCCCGAAAACAGGATGACGTCGACGTAGTCCCACCCTCGTAGTTCCAACTCCTTCTTAGTTGTTGGCAGGAAGTCGGTCAGCATTGGACTTTGAACTTTGGACTTCTGAACTGTGTGACTAGTTGCTGGCGCATCTTGAGCGTCTGTTGTCTGATGTTTATCGTCTTTTTTAGTAATCATAAAGTTCAATGCCTAAAGCTCAAAAGTTCAGAATTTAGTTAAACGGTGTGCCCTGAAAGGCACGTACGGTCATGCCCAGGTTCTCGTTGGCTTTGTTCTTCCAGTTGATGAAGAGGAGCACGAGTTGCTGCAGGCCGTAGGCTTTCATGTTGGGATGATAGATTACGTCAAAACAGAGGTCTAACAGTTGCTTGTTGTTGCCGGCGCCCGCCTCCAGCATCGATCGGATGTTGAGTTTCAACTTGTTGAGTACCTCCTCGTCAACATAGCCGTTAGAGTCGATGAGGTCGCGGAATAACTGGTAGTCTTCGATGGTCTGCAGATGCTGTTCGCTCACCTCGATGCTTCTGGTTCCAGAAGAGTTTGCTTGGATTTTTGCCATGATGTTTTTAGTTTAAAGTTATTTTAAAGGTTTGTTGTTATGAGGTTATTTAATCAAGTATGTCAGTATAGCCCGCATGGTGGCCACCCGCTGAGTCTCGCTCTTGATACACTCCAGGGGGAATCCCATGGTGAACGTGCGACAGTCAGGTCCGCTGTAGGCCACGGCAGCACCACAGCCGTCGCTGTAAGCCATGGGTATAATGGCGCCGTTGCATGCCTCCAGGATGTCAGGATGCTGTGCGGCATAGTGGTGCTCGTTGACGTGTCGGTAGAAGGTGAGCGTTGTGCCCAGGCCGTTGACGGTCTCCTCCTGAGCCTCATCCTTACCGGCAAAGGTGGTCTTCAGCACGTTGGCCATAAACACCTGCTCATCGGCGCTGGTCATGTCGCTGCCCACGTAGGCACCGCTTACCAACAGGCGTCCGCCACGGCGCACATAGCCTGCCAGCCATGACTGCATCTGTGGGGTAAACGTCTTGTATGGCACGAGGCTGTAGCCATCGTTGCGCTCCAGACCTAATATCAGGTCTACGGCGCTGTAGTCGTCGTCGACCGTTGGCAGCGCATCGGCCGAGCAGCTCACCACATTGTAGTAGCCCGCCTGGCGGATTGCCTCAGCGTGGGTGCGAATGTAGTTGAAGTCGTTGCCGGCAATAAATGTTCCTGCCAGCTCTTGCGAGCTATAGCCTAAGCCGTCGGCAGTCTCCTGCCCCATCGTGAGCTTGTTGAACACCAGTTGCGGCCCCAGCCATCCGGCCGTGCGGCCGTAGCTGACGCCGAGGTCCTTGTGCAGGAGGAATCCCTGCAGCGAGTCATTGTCGACAATGGCCGGCGACGACAGGCGGTGGAAGCCGTTGACCACGAGGATGGTCTCGCTGCGGCGGTTGTTGAACAGCGTCGACACAACCTCGGAGTTGAAGCTCTCGCCGCCGCGGTTGACGGCCGACACCTGGAAAGAGTAGAGCACGCCCGGTTCCAGTCGCAGTGTGTAGCTGTTGTCGCTCACCTCCTCGCCATTGTTAAAACCGCCGCTGCCTGTAGCCGTATAGACAACATAGGACGAGGGTGCGGCCGACGGCTCCATGGGATCGGCGGTGGGTTCCCACGTGAGTTTGACCTCTCCTTTCTTGATGTTGCTGAATGTCACCTTCAGGTGCGTAGGCGCCAGAGGGGCTACGGTGCTGCCCTCGCCGTGGGCGTCGTTGACATAGCGCAGGATGGTCTTATAGACAGAGCGTGCCAGGGTGAACTTGAAATTGGGATCCTGACCATATCGCATGTCGGGGAAGCTCTGGTGCGACATCGTCTCCAGGATGGCGCTGGGCATCTCTGGCAGTCTCGTCTCCGAATAGTTGCGGTCGCGTACCTCGCGCTTCGGCCAGTTGACGTCGTATTGCGCGCGCAGGTCGCTGGCGAGGGTGTTAAGCAGGCTGCCTGCAAACTCTCCAGACATGGCCCTGGGCTTCTGGCTGCCAAACATGTTGCTGCCCTCTTTCTCGGTGGTGTGGATAGCCAGTGCGCCGTAGATGGAGCGTCCGTCCTTGTGATAGCCGGCGTCGCTATGTACTGCCAGCGACAGCTCGATGGGCACGTGGCGCCCCTCTTGCTCAGGCACGTAGACGGAGCCTCCCGCCAGCAGGTTCTCTGAAAGCGAGCGCACGTTGATGTCATCGCCGTAGTCGTTCTGCCCGTCTTTGGAGCTATACACCTTATACGGCATGCCTGCCCACTGGCCGTAGTAACGTGCTCCCTCCAGGCAGCGTGGCAGTCCGCTGAGCTTGCCGCCGCGCTCGATGTTTCCCATGCCGCCACCGAAGCGTACGGCATCGGCAGTGACCACCCCGCGGCGATGGCGGCTCTGGTTTGTCAGGGTGACGCTGTTCCACTCGTTGCACCCTTTGTCGAAGTCGAAGGTGCCGAGGTACACCCAGGTTGAGCCACCCATTTGCTGGTTGACGCGGAACTCCGTGGGTTCACCTTTGTGCCACACGGTGTAATGGGCGTCGTCGATGCTCCCCTCCACCGTCTGATAGCTGACATAGACAGCGTAGCGTCCCTCCTCCGGAATATTCGGCTGATAGGTGATGATGCTGTGCTTAGACTTGCTGGTGGTAGTCTCTGCCATACGTGCAGTACCGGCCTCAAAAGGATTTTCGCCGTCGATATAGTTGCCCTCGTGTTTGGCAAACCCTTTGGAGCCGGTGTCTGTCCATGGGTGGCGGAAACCAGCCTCGCGATAGCCGATGAGATTGTGGTGGTCGTCGTTGTCGACGATCACCTCATGGCGCTGCCAGTCACGCTCTCGCGGGGTGTAGACCACAGCGCCGGCGCGCTCAAGCATAGGTATGAGATAAGGAACGACGATGGTCTGCGTAAACAAGTCCTCGTTGGTGCCGAAGAGTGCCGGCCGCTGCCATTTCCATAGGTTCTCGGAGTTGTCATAATAGCGGCCATGGCTGGCCCATACTGTGAGGTGGCGTCCTGCCAGTCCGCGGCTGATCTTGTAGGGCTTGGAGGCGTTCTCCACCCATGGTGCACCGTCGTAGGTGATGTCGCCCCACGAGGCTTGAGCCAGCACGCTGGTAGTGTGGAGCAGTAAGCTGTCGAGTATTATAAATAAGGTAACAATTATCCTGTTGCTCATAGTCCTGTCTTTATGTGGTGGCAATATTGCCTATGGTGAAATTCTCTGGATACTTGCCTTTGAAATCCTTATAATACGTTTTTATTTCGCGCATTTGGCCTTCTACGTCTCCATTGGGGGTGATGGTTTTCGTGCATTGTATGAGCCGCCGCTCATAGTCGATGGCGTAGAGCAGGATTGGCATCTCTGCCTTCAGCGCAATGAAATAGAAACCCTTTTTCCAGTCGGGGTTTAGCGAGCGGGTGCCCTCGGGGGTTATGCACAGGCGGAACTCGCTCGACTGCCGTGCCGTCTCGGCCATGGCGTCGGTCATGCTCATGTGTTTCTGACGGTAGACAGGAATGCCGCCAAGATGACGGAACAACACGCCTAAGGGCCAGAAGAACCATTCCTTTTTCATCAGGAAGTTGCTCTTCATGCCGCAGGCGCCATTATATAGCTGTCCCACCACGAAGTCCCAGTTACTGGTGTGGGGGGCTAAACAGATGATAAACTTGTCGGGGTGGTCTTGAGTGACGTTGGCTGTCCACCCCCATCGTTTGTACAACAGCCAATTACAGAATTTTTTCCACATCGTCTTTTAATGCTTTGGTTCGGGTTGATTACAAATAGTTGATTTGGCCGATGATTTCGTCTGCAGCCGAAGTAAACTTCTCACGAAGGTCTTTGAAGTAAAGTCTTGGCTCGACTCCTGGCTCCACGTGCGAGATGCGGCTGATGAAGTTGGCCTGCAGCTGAAGAATGCTAAACAGCACGGCGTCGGCATTGCCGTGGTGCGGCGCGTTGCCATACAGCGAAGCGGCGACAGTTTCAACTAGCAACTCTCCACAGATGGAGTTGATGGCACGTTTTAGTGTTCTTTTATTTGCCATAGTCAGGTACATTGTTATTTACAGTTAGCAAAGATAACCAAAAATCTTCAAATAGCAAGGGCTTTCATCAAAAAAAAACATAAAAAGCTTTTTTTCTTTCCGTTTCTCAACAAAAATGCGTATTTTTGCACGTCGAAAAGAACATTTATTTCAAAATAACAAAAAACAACGCAATTTATGGAAAAGAGTGCATTGCAGATTGCAAGAGCCGCCTACCAGCCTAAGCTGCCCAAGGCCTTGCAGGGTGCCGTGAAAATTAAAGAAGGCGCAGCCACGCAAAGCGTAGCCGACCAGGAAGAAATCAAAAAACTGTTCCCCAACACTTACGGAATGCCTATCGTGGAGTTTGTCCCCGCCAGTGAGGCTAACACTACGAAGATGAACGTCGGTATCATCCTGTCTGGCGGACAAGCCCCTGGTGGCCATAATGTTATCACTGGTTTGTTCGACCAAATCAAGAAGCTTAATCCTGAGAACCGTCTCTATGGTTTCATCTTAGGCCCCGGCGGTCTGGTAGACCATAATTATATGGAGCTGACGAAGGAGATTATCGATGAATATCGTAATACCGGCGGTTTCGACATGATTGGCTCTGGCCGCACGAAGCTGGAGAAGGTAGACCAGTTTGAGAAGGGTTTGGAGATTATCCGCGAGCTCGACATCAAGGCTATCGTCATTATCGGCGGCGACGACTCAAACACTAACGCCTGCGTATTGGCCGAATACTATGCTGCCAAGCAGTATGGTGTGCAGGTCATCGGTTGTCCCAAGACCATTGACGGCGACCTGAAGAACTCTCAGATAGAGACCTCCTTCGGTTTCGACACCGCTTGCAAGACCTATTCGGAGCTGATTGGTAATATTGAGCGTGACTGCAATTCGGCACGTAAGTATTGGCACTTCATCAAGGTCATGGGCCGCTCGGCCAGCCATATTGCTTTGGAGTGCGCCCTGCAGACGCAGCCCAACATCTGCCTCGTCAGCGAGGAGGTGGAGCAGAAGCAGATGAGCCTCGACGATGTGGTGGCCTATATCGCCAATGCTGTTTGCCAGCGTGCCGCCGATGGCAACAATTTCGGAACGGTCATCATTCCCGAGGGCTTGATTGAGTTTATCCCCGCTATTAAGAAACTCATTGCCCAGCTCAACGACGTGCTGGCATTGCCGGAGGTGAAGAATATGGGCCGTACTGAGACCATCGACTTTGCCAAGGCTCACCTGACGGAAGAGAATCTTGCTGTGTTCAATTCACTGCCCACCGGCGTTGCCCGTCAGTTAGCTCTTGACCGCGACCCCCACGGCAACGTGCAGGTCAGCCTCATTGAGACCGAGAAGTTGCTTTCCACGATGGTAGCCCAGAAGCTTGACAAGATGAAGTCTGAAGGCAAGTTCGTTGGCAAGTTTGCCGCCCAGCACCACTTCTTCGGCTACGAAGGTCGCTGCGCTGCTCCTTCCAACTTTGATGCCGACTATTGCTACGCCCTGGGCACCAGTGCCGCTCAGCTCATAGCTAATGGCAAGACGGGCTATATGGCTATCGTCAAGAACACGACGGCTCCCGCCGACGAGTGGATTGCCGGCGGTGTGCCCATCACGATGATGATGAACATGGAGAAGCGTAACGGTGAGATGAAGCCCGTCATTCGCAAGGCTCTCGTCGAGCTCGATGGCGCCCCCTTCAAGTGTTTCGCCGCACAGCGTGACCGCTGGGCACGTGAAACGGCTTACGTCTATCCCGGTCCCATCCAGTACTGGGGACCCACGGAGGTGTGCGATCAGCCCACCAAGACGCTGGCCCTGGAGCATGCATAAATGTCTTTAATTTTGTGGTTTGAGGTTTGAGGTTTATGATTTCATCCAGAGGCAGTAGAGAACGGCACACAGGCTCTTCGTCTGCGCATAAGACTAATCATAAACGTCAAACTTCAAACCTTAATCAAAAAAGAAAACTTTCCGGCCCTATAGCCCACAAGCGTCCGAACGTTGTTGTACGCTTGTTGCAGAAGGTCCCCTCCTGGGGCTGGTGGATAGGCGGCCTGGCCATAGTGGCGGGCTACATCTGGTTTTTTTATTACTTCTTTGTCGGACCCTTCGGCTTTCGCTGGCGTGCCCTTTACGGCGATATCAGCTATCCAGAGGGCTATGAGATTCACGGCATAGACATCTCTCACCATCAAGGCCATATTGACTGGGCCAAGCTCAAGGACGAAGGGATGATAGATAAGTTTCCTGTACGCTTCATCATGATCAAGGCCACCGAAGGCGCCACACAGACCGATGAGAACTTCATAGAGAATTTCTATCAGGCGCGTGAGTACGGCTTCACCCGTGGCGCCTATCATTTTTATAGCGTTCACTCTCCCGCCGAGTGGCAGGCTTCGCATTTCATCAATCAGGTGAAGTTGGAAAACGGCGACCTGCCGCCAGTGCTCGACGTAGAGCACAAGCCCACGAACCAGACCAACGAGGAATTCAAGGCCTCTGTGCTTACGTGGCTACGGATGGTGGAGCACCACTACAAGGTAAAGCCCATCATTTATACCTATTATAAATTCAAGTTACAGTACCTCAACGACACCGTCTTCAATCAGTATCCCTATTGGATAGCTCATTATTATGTTGACAGTGTAGAGTATAAGGGTGAATGGAAATTCTGGCAGCATACCGACGTGGGCAAGCTGCCAGGTATTAAGGGTCCTGTAGATTTCAACATCTACAACGGCTCCTACTACGATTTGCGCCAGATGACTATCGGCAGTTTGGAGACTATAGGCGAAAAAGCCTATAACGAATGACAAAATCATTCTACTTTCTTACAGCAATTGATTTTTATTTTGTACTTTTGCACCGTAAAACATCAAATCAGACACACAGATGAATCGATTATTCAGATATTTGCTCGTTGGCGTGCTCGTGTCTTGTACCGCGGCGTCGGCTGTTGCGCAGGGTCAGCAGTGGCGCGATATTCACAAGGTCAAGAAGAAAGAAACCATTTTCGGCATTGCCCGTGACTATGGACTTACTATTCAGCAGTTGATTGATGCCAACCCCGTGATGAATACGCCGGGCTATGAACTGAAGAAAGACACCTATATTTATATACCCTATTCCAAGCCGGCAGTGACAGCTCCCGCTACTCAGGCTCAGCTTCCGTCAGCCGACGCACCGAGAGAGAAGAGCGACGTGCGTTCGCGGGCCATCAGGTTGGGGGTGATGTTACCCCTGCACAATATCAACGGCGATGGCCGCCGCATGGTGGAATATTACCGCGGTGTGCTGATGGCTTGCGACAGTCTGAAGAAACTGGGCATCTCCGTTGACCTACATGCCTGGAACACCCCCGACGATGAAGACATCGCCTCGGTGCTGCACACGAAGGAAGCCCGGCAGTGTGATGTAATCATCGGCCCGCTCTACAGCAAGCAGATGGCTCAACTCTCCGATTTCGTTGAGAAGAACGATATCCGCCTGTTTATACCCTTTAGCATCAACGCGCCGCAACTTACCACCAACAGCCAGATTATGCAGGTCTATCAGTCGCCAAATCACTTCAATGAATCTGTCATTACCCAGTTCATGAAGCAGTTTGCCGGCTACCATCCCGTATTTATAGATTGCAACGATTCCACCAGCCAAAAAGGAATCTTTACCTTTGGCCTGCGTCGCCAGTTGGAGGCTCGTGGCATCGACTATGGTCTCACCAACCTGAAATCTTCTGAAGGTATGTTTGCCAAGATGTTCAGCGCCACAAAGCCCAATGTGATAATCCTCAATACCGGCCGTTCACCAGAACTCAACGTCGCCATTGCCAAACTCAACGGACTGAAGACCGTCAAGCCTGGGCTTCAGATAACACTCTTCGGATATACAGACTGGCTGCTCTACACGAAATATCAGCTTGACAACTTTTATAAGTACAACGCATATATCCCTGCCGCGTTCTTCTATAATCCGCTTACGTCGAAGACCATGCGTCTGGAGCAGAAGTACCGCTGGAATTTCCATGAGGACATGATGATTGCCCAGCCCCGCTTTGCCATCACGGGGTTCGATCACACCATGTTCCTGCTGCAGGGAATACATCGTTATGGCAAAAGCTTCTCCGGGGCTCCCGGCTTATTGGCTTACGACCCTGTTCAGACACCGTTGCATTTTGAGCGCGTAGGTGGCGGCGGTCTGCGTAACAGTAGCCTGCTGTTCGTCCACTACCTGCCAGAGCACCGCGTTGAGACCGTCAGTTTTAAGTGAGAAGTAAGAAATGAGTAGTGAGAAATGAAAAGTGATTAGTGAGACGCGAAAAGATGAAAATAACTGTTAGGCCGCTGTGGTGGATGAAAGTGATAATGATGCTTGTCATTTACCACTTATCACAATTTACCGCTACGGCGCAGATAGGCGAATATCGCAACGAGCTGGCTGTAGGCATCAACGGCGGCGTGTCGATGAGCCGTATTGACTTCCTGCCAGAGGTGCCCCAGGACTTCCTCACAGGTCCTACCATCGGTATTACCATGCGCTACACCGGCGAGAAGTATTTTAAGAGCATCTGCGCCATCGTGGCCGAGGTGAACTACACGCAGATGGGATGGAAAGAGCGCATCTGGGACCTCCAGGACCAGCCCGTCATCAACCCCGCAACCAATGAGGCTGAGGCCTATACACGTAAGATCAACTACGTGCAGGTGCCCGTTTTCGCACGTTTGGGGTGGGGACGCGAGCGTCAGGGTCTGCAGGCTTACTTCCAGGTAGGCCCGCAGCTGGGCTTTGTGCTCAGCGAAAGCACCGAGGCTAACTACGATCTGGCGTCGCCCTACACCTATAGGCGCACGTCGGTGGTCATCAAGCAGGAAACAATGCCTATAGAGAAAAAGTTCGACTATGGCATTGCCGCCGGACTGGGCGTAGAGCTGTCGCTGCGCCGTCTGGGTCACCTGCTCATCGACGGCCGCTATTATTTCGGCCTGGGCAACATCTACGGCAACTCCAAGCGCGACTACTTTGCTAAGTCGCCATTCCAGGGCATTACCATCAAGGCTACCTACCTCTTCGACATCGTGAAGAGCAAGAACGACAAGATTAAATGAATAGTGAAAAATCTGCTTCCGCACAACGTTAGAAGTGTAAACCCTAAAAATAATTCAAATCATGTTTGAAAACCAACCTAAAGGACTCTATGCGTTGGCATTGGCCAACACTGGCGAACGTTTCGGCTACTACACCATGCTGGCCGTCTTCGCCTTGTTTCTACGTGCAAACTACGGCCTCGACGCCGGCTGGGCAGGCGAGATTTACAGCGACTTCCTCATGCTCGTCTACTTTCTGCCCATTGTCGGTGGCTGGCTCGCCGACCGCTTCGGATTCGGCCGCATGGTCACCATCGGCATCCTCATCATGTTTGCCGGCTATGTGCTGCTGTCGGTACCCCTTGGCGGCGACACCTTCGCCCTCATCGTCATGTTGCTCGCCTTGGTGCTCATAGGCCTGGGAACAGGACTCTTCAAGGGCAACCTCCAGGTGATGGTGGGTGACCTCTACAACGACCCGCAGTATAAGAACCAGCGCGACGCCGGCTTCTCCATCTTCTACATGGCTATCAACATCGGCGCCCTGTTTGCACCCACCGCTGCCGTGCGTATTATGGAGTGGGCACAGCAGAATCTCGGCACCTCGGTCAACGACTCCTATCATTTCGCCTTCGCCGTGGCCTGTGCTTCGCTGATACTCTCCATCGCCATCTATTACATCTTCCGCCCCACTTTCCGCCACGTGGAGGGCGGCAAGGGCAAGGCCGACAAGGCTCAGACAGCTGCCAACGAGCCAGAACTCAGCAAGGAGGAGACCACACAGCGCATCGTCGCCCTCTGTCTGGTGTTCGCCGTGGTCATCTTCTTCTGGATGGCTTTCCATCAGAACGGTCTGTCGCTGACATACTTTGCCGATGAGTTTACCGCCAAGTCGGCTTCCGGCGCTCACACCATGCCTTTCGACGTGGTCAACCTGGTGATGCTCATCTTCATCGTCTATGGCTGCTTCTCGCTCTTCCAGAGCAAGACCTCCAAGGGCAAGGGCATCGCTGCTGCCGTCATCGTGGCAGCCCTCGCCGTATTAGGCTATAACTACACCCAGGCCACAGGCGAGGTGGCCATCTCGGCACCCATCTTCCAGCAGTTCAACCCCTTCTACGTGGTAGCCCTCACGCCCGTGTCTATGGCGCTTTTCGCCGCCCTGGCCAAGCGCGGCAAGGAGCCTACGCCGCCGCGCAAGATTGCCTATGGCATGCTCGTGGCAGCGCTGGCCTTCGTGGTGATGGGTCTGGCCTCGCAGGGTCTGCTCACGCCCAATGAGCAGCGCATGGCCGGCGACGCCGCCACCTTCGTGTCGCCTTACTGGCTTATCGGCGTCTATCTCATCCTTACCTTTGGTGAGCTGTTGCTCTCGCCGATGGGTATCTCCTTCGTCTCGAAGGTGGCTCCCCCGAAGTATAAGGGCCTGATGATGGGCGGATGGTTTGTCTCTACCGCCATTGGTAACAAGCTTGTCGGCGTGGGAGGCTATCTCTGGGGCGACATCTCGCTCACTGTCGTCTGGGGCGTCTTCGTGGCCGTCTGCATCATCGCCGCCGGCTTCATGTTCGCCATGATGAACCGCTTGGAGAAAGTCTGCTAATATTTACTATTTACGATTTTCGATTTTCGATTGGCTATTCTGCTGCGGGTAATTAATCGAAAATCGCAAAATAAAAATCTCCATGTCCTTCATCCCTTTCCTGGTACTTATAGCGCTCGTGACGTGTTGTGTGGCCGTTTTCGGCAACGCAACACTCGACGGCGCCTCGCAGGTGTCGCTGTTGGCGGCTTCGGCGGTGAGCGTCCTCGTGGGCCATTTCAAGAAGCGCCTGACATGGGACGAGCTGGAGCGGGAGATGACCTCAAAGATAGCCAGCTGCACGCCGGCTATCATCATTCTGTTGCTGATAGGCGCCATCGGTGGCACATGGATGGTCTCAGGCATCGTGCCAACGATGATATATTACGGCATGCAGATTCTGCGACCCGAAATCTTCCTCGTCAGCAGCTCGCTGCTCTGCGCCATGGTGAGCCTGATGATTGGCTCGTCGTGGACCACTGTGGCCACTCTCGGCGTGGCACTCATGGGTATAGGCACTGCCCACGGCTTTAGCGAGGGGTGGATAGCGGGCAGCATTATCACAGGCGCCTATTTCGGCGATAAGCTCTCGCCGTTGAGCGACACCACGGTGCTGGCCTCCAGTGTCTCTGGCACACCGCTGTTCACCCATATCCGCTACATGCTCTACACCACGGTACCCACATTCTGCGTGTCGCTGACGGTGTTCCTCGTGGCTGGACTGACGATGAACGTGTCTGGCCATGGCAACGTCACCGAGTTTATGGAGGGCCTGCAGAGCACCTTCATCATTTCACCCTGGCTGCTGCTGGTTCCCGTGCTCACGGGCGTGATGATAGCCCGCCGCTGGCCGTCGATGGTGGTGCTCTTTCTGGCCATTTTGCTGGCTGCCGTCGTGGCCCTCGTGGTGCAGCCCAAGCTCGTCCACCTGATAGCACAGGAGCAGGGTGGGGGACTGCTGGCCGCCTATAAGGGTATCATGCAGGTGTGCTACGGTGCCACTGCGATAGACACGGGCGTGCCCATGCTCAACGAATTGGTGCACACCAGCGGCATGGCGGGCATGATGCCCACCATCTGGCTTATTATCTGCGCGCAGACCTTCGGCGCCGCTCTCACCGCCACCGGACAGTTGCGCGACTTGATGACCGTCATCCTACGTTTCGCCCGCGGCACGGCCTCGTTGGTGGCTTCCACCGTAGGCACAGGATTGTTCTGCAACATCGCCATGGCCGACCAGTATCTTTCTATCATGCTCGCCAGCTCCATGTTCAAGGACACCTACCGCGAGCGGGGCTACGAGTCGCGGCTGCTGAGCCGCTCGTGTGAGGACAGCGCCACGGTGACCTCCGTCCTTGTGCCGTGGAACACCTGCGGCCTCACCCAGAGCACCGTCCTGGGCGTGGCCACGCTCACCTATCTGCCTTTCTGTTTTTTCAACTACCTCTCGCCCATTGCCAGCATCATCGTGGCGGCCACGGGGTGGAAAATCAAGCGGGCCGACGGCCAGAATAACCAATGAGCAGTGGTAGGGGGGGGCGTCGTTCATTGGGTATCAGCCGAATCGTTCTGCTGACTTTATCGTTTTTCGTTTCCTTTTTGTCATTTTGCCCTGCAGGAGCACAGACTTTTGTCGAGCTCAACTGCGAAAACCTCTTCGACACCCGCCACGACTCGCTGAAGGACGACCACGAATACCTGCCCGAGGCTACCCGTCACTGGACGACGAAGCGCTACTGGCGTAAACTCAACAACCTTGCCCAGGAGCTGCTGTCATGCACCGACGACGGCATACCCCATCTGATAGCCCTCTGCGAGGTTGAGAACGACAGTGCCGTCCATGCCCTCGTCCATCGGTCGCTGCTGCGCAATGCCGGCTATGAGTATATTATGACCCACTCTCCCGACCTGCGAGGCATTGACGTAGCACTGCTTTACAGTCCACATGTCTTCATGCCTCTGCGGCATTATTCTCTTCGCATCACCCCTGTCAAGGGCATGCGTCCCACGCGCGACATTCTCTATGTCTGCGGACGCACAGTGGATGGCGACACCCTTCATGTCTTCGTCGTCCATGCCCCCAGCCGTTTTGGTGGCGAGCATTACAGCCGCCCCTTCAGGCGCACCGTTGCCGAACGCCTCTGCCTGGCAGTAGACTCGGTATTTGCCGCCAATGCCGATGCGCAGATTCTCGTGGCTGGCGACTTTAACGACGAGGCTGACAGTCCGGCCCTGCAGATGATTGAGAGCCACCGCTTGCGTAACCTCACCAAGGATGCTTGCGGAGAGCATGGCGTTAGAGGCACCTATCGCTACAAGGGACGATGGCAGAGCATAGACCATGTCTTTGCCTCGCAGGCAATATGTAATAAGGTAGACACGGCATATATCCATGCGCCATTGTTTCTGCTCGAGGAAGAAAACAAATACGGCGGCTTACGTCCCCGCCGCACCTACAACGGCATGCGCTATCAGCCTGGCTACAGCGACCACCTGCCGCTGGTGGTAAGACTAAGGAAAAATTAACAGTTACTATACTTATGAATCAGAAAAAGATTGAAAATTACAACTTACTATTAAGCCAAGTAAAGTCATTGACAGCAGGCGAGACCGACGCTGTATCGGTCATGGCCAATGTGGCTGCCGCCATTCATGAGGCCATGGGATTCTTCTGGACCGGCTTCTATCTTGTCAAGGAAGGCGAACTGCGCTTGGGCCCTTTCCAGGGGCCTGTGGCTTGCATGCACATAGGCTATGGCAAGGGCGTCTGCGGCACCGCCTGGCAGCAGCGGCAGACCGTCGTGGTGCCTGACGTGGAGGCTTTCCCCGGACACATCGCCTGCAGCAGCCTCTCGCGCTCAGAGATTGTCGTCCCTGTAGTGGCCGCCAACGGCGACGTCGCCGCTGTGCTCGACATTGACAGCCGCGAACTTTCCACCTTCGACGACGTAGACAAAACTTTCCTTGAGCAAATCTGTCAGCACATCAGCTATATCTTTTAGTCGGTTCTACAACTTAGTACTATTTCTTTGTAATGGTATCTGATTGTCTGCGAGTTAAGTGTCAGGTGTAAGAGGTGTTACCTAAGTTATTGTTTTTATGGTTATCAGCAATTTGCCGATGGCGCAGGAGGGCCTTTCGAATACGCGCGTATAATCATAAAAGTTTTTCGAAAGTTAAGCAAATATTTTGCCAACTCGGAATTAATGCCTATCTTTGCGGCTATGATTTTCTATTTCTCCGGAACCGGCAACACACGGTGGGCGGCACAACAACTGGCCGCCGCCACAGGCGAACAACTCTACTTCATCCCTAATGAGCTAAAGGGCGTTTGTCAATACACTTTAGCAGCCGACGAGCGCGTGGGCTTCTGTTTCCCCGTCCATGGGTGGCAGCCCCCGCATATTGTGAGGCAGTTTATCAGCAAGCTGAGTATAAATACCTCGCAGCCCCTGCACAGCCATTTCACCTATGCTCTGTGCACCTGCGGCGACAGTCTGGGCATGGCCATGAAAATGTTTGCCGACGAGTTGGCCGCCAAGGGTATTGAACTGCATAGCTGCCAGTCGCTCATCATGCCCGAGAGCTATGTCTGTCTTCCCTTTATGTACACCGACAGCCTGGAGCGCGAGGCCGAGAAGAAAGCGCAGGCCGCCACCGACCTCAAGCGCTTCATCGAGGTGGTGCGTGAGCGACGCCACGGCTATAACGAGCTTACCATCGGTATGGCCCCATGGACGCTGAGCCATGTCGTAGGCGCCTATTTCAACCGCTACATGATCAGCGACCGCAAGTTCACCGTCGATGCCGACGTATGCACCCACTGCGGGCGTTGCGCCAAGGTGTGCCCCGTGGGCGACATCACCTTCGACGGCCAGCAACAGAATGATGATAGCAGTTGTGCCCTGCCGCAATGGCATCATGACGGAAGTTGCACCTGTTGCCTCAGCTGCTATCATCATTGTCCGGTCCATGCCATCAACTATGGCAACATTACCCGCAAGCGGGGGCAGTTCTATTTTAAGTAACTGTTCAAGAATAATCAGTAGGCGTGGTCATTTTGGATCTCTTCTTGAGTAATCTTCTTCTTGTCGATGGCGCGCCAGCAGTAGACGATGTAAGCCAGAACGAAAGGCACGAGGAATGAGACGTAGAACATAGTGCGCAGGGTGAACTCACTGCTTGAGCTGTTGGCGATGGTGAGCGACGACTGCAGGTTGGCCGTTGAGGGGTAGTAGGCCGTCATGTTCCATCCGGCCGTGAGCAACAGTGCCAACACGGTGAGTACGGTGCCCACGCCGGCAGGCCAGATGCCGCTGAAGGCGGGGCTGAGGGGCGCAGCGTCGGAAGTCTGCCTGCCGCGCAGCAGTTCAATGGCGATGCCGTAGAGCACGAGGCCGACACCTATTATTAATATAATGGTGACGTACCACATGTCAATCAGGTTATGCAGGTATTTGTTGGGCTCCATCAGAATATACCCTTCGGCATTGTAGGCGTAGCCATCCTTGAGTAGCAGATGTAGGAGAAAGGCAACGAAGAGCACCACGAAGGGTACGGCGTTGACCAACAGGTTGTGGCGTCCGCGCGTCAGGATTCCTTCGTCGTCAACATTGTTGATGACGTAGAGCGTGCCGAGGACGCGTGCCAGGAAGACCACGGCAAAGCCGAAGACCAGCACCCAGGGGTTGAGCAAGGCATCGAGACCGTGGGAGGCGTTGCCCCAGCTGCTAACCACGACATTTGACAATTGGCCCATTTCACTATTTGACAATTGGGCTATTTCACTATTTGCCGATTGGATGGCGGCAGCTAAATTGTCAAATTGTGAATTGGTTAAATTGTCAAATTGCACCACGAAGTTGCTGCCCTCGAAGAAAGTGGCCACGGCGCCACCCAGCAGCAGAGGACCGACGATGCCGTTGAGTACAAGGAAGAACTGGAACAGTCGGGGGCCGAGGAAGTTGCCTAACTTGTTTTGAAATTCATAGCTCACGGCCTGCAACACGAAGGTGAAGAGGATAATCATCCAGAGCCAGTAGGCACCGCCGAAGCTGGTGGAGTAGAACAGGGGGAAAGAGGCGAAGAAGGCTCCGCCGAAGGTGACCAATGTGGTGAAGGTGAACTCCCACTTGCGGCCGGTAGAGTTGATGACCAGGCGCCGTCCGTCATCGGTAGCGCCTAAGGAGTGGACTTGAGAGTTGGCTCCCTGGACGAAGAGCAGGAACACGAGCAGTGCGCCTAAGAGCGACACGATGAACCACCAATAATGCTGTAAGAACGTATATGTCATAGGAATCTGCAATTTTGACAGTTAGACAATTTTCTATTTTTTAATTCTTTAATTCTTCAAACTCCTTCCGGCCCTTTGGCTATCTGCTTGAATAGGATACTGATTTCCACGGCGAGCATCGTGGTGAAGAGGAACAGGAAGATGAAGAACGTGATGATGACGCTTGAGGAGTGAAGGTCGCTGACGGCCACCCATGTGGGCAGCATGTCCTGAATGGTCCACGGCTGACGCCCGAACTCAGCCACGAGCCAGCCACTCTCGGAGGCCACGTATGCCAAAGGAATGAGTGCTATGGCGAGCCAGTAGTGCCACTTGGGCAATCGGGTCATGTCGTAGCCGTCGGCCTCGGTCTCGGGCAGCAGACCCAGCGTTGCCAGCAGTCGGCGGGTGATGATGGTGAGGTAGGGTATGTTGTAAGCCATGAGTATGATGACGGCAAAGAAGAGTA
>Ga0326511_10001264_pt1 | contig 21258 bp, 21 predicted proteins | sample 0_2496_0518_D_FD_203701 | JGI IMG/M metagenome (GOLD analysis project Ga0326511, IMG submission 203701) | Bovine rumen microbial communities from UC Davis, California, United States - 0_2496_0518 | ecosystem: Host-associated > Mammals > Digestive system > Stomach > Rumen | place: USA... | reverse complement strand
GAATACATCACCTGTCAGGCATTCTGAATGCACTCGGCACAGAACAGGATTTCCATCAGCAACATCACCCATCACAAGTGCGACATGCTCACGGCCTGTAATTTCATTCTGATAGCCATAGATCATAAAATCTCCGTATTTTGTCGGCAGATGGGCACTTGTCATGCGATTCATGAATTTATCATGCATTCTTCTGTAAATCTGCAAATCCTTGATTGTAATAATAATCAAATTATATTTTTCAGCGAATTTGATTAATTCTGTTGTCCGCATCATCGTACCGTCATCGGCCATGATTTCACAGCATAAGCCGACCTGCTCCAGACCGGCGAGACGCATCAGATCAACAGTCGCTTCTGTATGGCCGTTTCTTTCCAAGACACCGCCTTGTTTCGCTTCGAGCGGAAACATATGCCCTGGTCGGCGGAAATCAGCCGGACGGGAATTCTCATCAATACACATACGAGCTGTAAAGCCTCTTTCTTCGGCGGAGATTCCTGTGGTTGTCTTCACATGATCAATTGATTCTGTAAAGGCTGTTTCATGATTATCTGTATTATTGGCAACCATCGGATGTAGACCTAGTTTCTGAATATATGCTTTTGACATGGGCATACAGATCAGACCTTTCGCCTGACTCGCCATGAAGTTGACATTCTCTGTAGTCGCATACTGAGCGGAACAGATCAGATCGCCTTCGTTTTCACGATCAGGATCGTCAATGACTAAGATCAATTTCCCCTGTCTGAGAGCTTCGAGGGCTTCGGGGATAGTATTCATAAAAAATCAGCTTCTTTCTAAATAATATATCAGCAAATCCAGCTGTACTGGAGATTCCAGTTTTCATCCCAGACGGCTTCGATAAAATTTCCAAACATGAAATCTCCGGAGAGATACGCCCCGATCTGATGATCATGCAATACAAACGAATCAAACCGGAGTTTCTGAAACATCTGTTCCGGATTGTGAATCTGATGCATTTCTTCATAGCAATGCAGTAATTTCAGTTTCATTTCAGATGAAAAATTTTCCGGAACAGAGGCTATTTTCTTATCATAATCAAAATTTTTGAAAATATAGTCATAAAAGGCCTGACCGTCTCCGAAAGCCTGTCGGATGAGAGATTCTGCATGACTGACAGCATAATTCAGCTTTTCAAAATAAAGTTCGATTTCTTCCGGAGCAGGAGAATCCTGAAAGATATAATAGCCGTATGGTTCTTGATCGGGGCTGATAAACCGCTTATGATCGCCGATAATCTTCCGGACTTTTTCTTGATTCATATCCATAAATTATTTCAATACTCCGTTAAAATTATAATCGCTTTGTAATTTTCTTTCTTCATCAGTATGATCAAGCAAACGGTCGGCGACATTCATAACATCCTGTTCCCACTGATCGAATCTGCCTTGTTTCTGCATGATGTCTCCGAGTGGAGTCAGAACATGTCCATCCTCACTATGAGGCATAGAAGCCCGATCTTCCGGAGAAAGTTCAGAATCATCCGGAATTGTGAGATATAACAATGCATCGAACATATCTGAGAGAATATAAGATTTATTATAAATCAGATATTTTTTGAAAAATTTCCGTTTCGTTTTCTGAAAGGCCTTTTCGATACTGCTCACAGCATGAAGATAAGCATCAGAATTTATAGCATAATCCGTATGATTGAAAACTGCATCGAGCAGACAGCCTGCTGTCCAGACTTCATAGCATTTTTTCAGAGCGAATTCATCAGAACAGATCATCTCGTCATAATTATGAAGTGTCATCTGAATGATATAAGCAACTGTATCCGGAAACTGTTTTTCTTCTGTCATTCGCTGAATATCAGCAAGATACTCATCAGCATATTCTGAATCAAACGGAGTCAGCATTTCTTTCACCTCATAATATTATAAAAATCCATGTTCAGCGAGGAAATTTTCTGAGATTCCTCCGGACGGATTCTTGAAATGACAGAGCTTTTCGACATATTTAGCGATGATATCGCATTCCAGATTAACAATTTCTCCGGCTTTTTTCTTTAATAAGATCGTCTCTTCTCCGGTATGCGGAATAATCGAGACAGAGAAATCCTGACTTGAAATTTTCGCAACGGTCAGACTGATGCCATCAATCGCAATCGAACCTTTTTCGACAATGTATTTTAATATCTCCGGTTTTGTCGAAATTTGTACCCAGACCGCATTTTTTTCTTTTTTCAGCGATCTGATTACTCCTGTTCCGTCAATATGACCCGAAACGATATGACCGCCGAATCTTCCGTTTGCAGACATGGCACGTTCCAGATTCACCGGACTGCCGGATTTCAGAGAGCCTAAATTTGTTCTTCTCATAGTTTCGGGCATGACATCAGCAGAAAAACTTGTATGATCAAATTCGCAGACCGTCAGACAAGTACCATTCACAGCGATACTGTCTCCGATATGCAGATCTGATAAAATCTTATTCGCTGATACAGTCAGTACACAAGTCTCAGAACCTGTCTGAATTTTCTTGATTTTTCCGATTTCTTCAATAATACCTGTAAACATGATTAATCTCCGAGTATATCATAATCTAATAAAATATCGCTTCCGTAGCGTCTGATTTCAGGTTCTGTGAGCAGATAGGCTTCATCAACTTCGGCGACTCCCAATCCTCCGACAGCAGTTTTCGCCGAAACACCGCCGAAAATTTTAGAAGCAATATAAATCTGAATATGCTGAACGATTCCGGCCCTCAGAGCCGATTCATGCAGATGTGAACCGCCTTCCAGTAAAATACTGTCAATGCCCTGTGCTCCGAGTTTTTTCATAAGAATTTTTAAATCCACATAGCCCTCATAAGAAGGAACTTTCATGATCTGGATATTTTTATCTTCCAGTTTCTGGATTTTTGTACTGTCCTGACTCGAAGTCGCAACAATCGTAGGAACTTCTTTTGCCGTCCGGACGATATTGCAATCCATAGGGATTCTCAGATGTGTATCACAGATGATTCTGACCGGATTACTGGGATTTTCAATTCTGCATGTCAGAGAGGGATCATCAGCAATTACTGTTCCGATTCCGCACATGATACCAGCGAAGCGTTTTCTTGTTTCATGGACATGCTGACGGGATAATTCTCCTGTAATCCAGCGTGAAGCACCTGTACGGGTAGCAGTCTTGCCGTCAGCCGTCATAGCGATCTTGATCATACAGTAAGGAGTTTTATTTATAATATAATGAAAGAAAATCCTGTTGAGTCTGTCGCATTTTTCTTTACAGACACCTGTTATGACTTCGATTCCGGCTTGTCTGAGCTGTTCGATTCCCTTTCCGGCTACGAGCGGATTCGGATCATCCGAGCCGATATAGACTTTTTTGATTCCTGCCTGAATGATCGCTTCTGTACAAGGGGGCTGTTTTCCGTGATGACAACAAGGTTCGAGTGTGACATAGAGTTCTGCACCCTCTGGGGATTCCGTACAGTTTTTGAGAGCATTGCGTTCAGCATGTGGCTGACCATAGGCTTCGTGCCATCCTTGGCCGATAATTCTGTCATCTTTGACAATGACTGCACCGACAAGCGGATTCGGATTGACAAAGCCGATACCATTTTCAGCGAGTTTAACGGCTGTCAGCATAAAATGATCTTCATTCATAAATTCAGCTCCTTAGTGATAGCAATAAAAAAACCCTGAAAAAAATCAGGGTATCTGCAAAAGATTCTTCTCTCATCCGGACTATACCGTCGGTACCGGAATTTCACCGGTTCGGCCTAATGGCTTGCGGACTGTACCGCCGGTCATGACTTGCACATAACCCCGAAGAATTAATTTTTATATTTATAAATATATCATAGCATGTTTATTGCAGATTGTCAAGTCTTTTCTGCATTAAATTTCTGTCATAATCCAGAAAGAAAGGTTCTAATATATGATAAAAATCCCTGAATTTTCGGCTTTCAGCAAAGACAATATCACAGCCTCTGTCATCATAAATTGAAAAAATACATTCGTTGCTGAAGGAAACAAAACTCTCTTCATGATTCTGTCTGCCAAAATCTTGATAGATCAGATTTTTAATAATTTCCTGATGATTAAAATTTTTATGCTCTGCATAACAAATAATTCTGTTTCTGTGAGTATGAATTTTATATTCCTCATCCCAGTCATAAACAGGGAGATTTCTGATAATCCGATGCTGATACTGATTCAGGAATTCTGAAATATCTTCTTCCGGTTCTCCGTCATATCGCCAATGATTGAAAATCAGAGCATCGGCTTTCTGATCAGGAAATAAAATTTTATAAATCTGCATGGCTCTGTCAAGAGCATTCTGCATCCGGATTTCATGTGTTTCTCCTGTAGCCAATTCACATCTGAGAGCATAAGAATTTTCATAGAAATATGGCTTCAAATAGCTGAAATCAGGATTTTCTATCAGATCTTGAATCTTACTCATTGCTGAATACCGGAGCAACCGGATCGGCATTGACAATTTCCGCTTCGGGCGGAACAGTTTCCGGCGGTTCTGTGATGACAACTTCTGTAATCGTCTGTACGGGAGGTTCTGTCTCCGGTTCGGGAGGAACGGTAACCGGTTCAGTCGGAACAGGAGTAGTTTCAATCACTGTCGTTTCTTCTTCTGTAGTATCATAGACTGTAGTAGTTGTTTCAGTCTGTGTTGTTGTAGTGATGATATTTCCATAAATATCAGTTTCTGTCACGACAGTTGTTGTAAAAATTTTATCATACCATGGAATATCAGTAGTTTCATCGGGGTCGAGTGTCGTAGTAAGCGTTTCAGCAGTGGCTGCCCATGTCGAAAGCGTATGAGGCGGTTCTTTTGTCGTAGTCTCTGCAATGGCTACAGGCAGAGTATCTGTTGTTGTTTCTGCGATCACAGGTGCAGAAAGAGCCGCACTTCTGTCCCGCATCTTGATCGGAAACAGCATCAGAAAAAACAATACCGCTGCTGTAAATGCAAGCAGGACAGAACAGGCGATCACAGTCGCTTTTGTAGAATTATGCAGACCCGAAATCATGCGTGAAAATTTCATGAAAAAATCTATCTCCTCTGTTGTATCTCACATGTGTGAACGGATATTTTTAGTCTTTTACTAGTATAGCACACAGATCAGAAAAAATCAAGTACGGGAAACAGGATTTTTTTATTTCATTTTCTTTTTTCCGGCGGACTGTACTCTTCTGAATGCAGTGGGAGTCATGCCGACATGTCTTTTGAACTGTCTCATAAAATATACATCCGTTTCAAAACCGCACTGCTGTGAGACTGCCGCAATCGGCTTATCCGTTGCAGATAATAATTTCTTGGAATAAGCGATTCGACTAGCAATGACATCCTGTGTACATGTCGTTCCGAATGCCGATAAATATAATTTATGAAAATAAGGTCTGCTGATGCCCAGATCATCACAAATATCCTGAATATACCAGCTGTCTGACGGATTGGCATAGATTTTATGTCTCAGAGCTGTCAGTTTATCATAATGCGGTATTTCTGCGGCTTTGGAAACTGTACCATCAGAAGCCTCCATCAGCAGACACATCAGGAGTTTCAGAGCATGTTCACCCATTTCCAGAGAACATAAATTATCTTTCTCCATGAACGGAAGCAAAATTTTCCAGATTTCCTCTACGGCCAAGGGCTGAGCGAGTGTATGTACTTCATACAGACTCATACCGGCTTCCTGAATTTTTTTGAAATAGCTGTCTGTAATCCGGAGCTGCATATAGCGATAAAAGGCGGTTTCCTGCGTTTCGATTCTAAGAGTTTCTTCAAGCGGATATAACAGGAAAGTAAAAGGCTGCATATAGTATTGTTTTTCCTGAATTTTGAGTACTGTTCGGATACCGCTCATCAATAATAAATAATTTTTATCTTTACGGGCGGAAAATTCACGATTGCCGTTTTTTGCCTGCTGACCGCAGTCAAGCAGACTGATTTCTTTTGTAATAATCATAATAATTCAATTCTCCCCTCAGAGATTATATTCATGATATAATCATACTACATTTTGATAGATTTGTCAACCACAAAAGCAAATTTTTTTGACAATAAAAAGCCCCTTCCTATAAAAAGGGGCTGACTGATTGTATATTTTCAATCTGATATTCAGTCAAGTATGATTTGATTGACAGGTTCATCAAAAAGACTGCCGTCTTCGGGAATATAGCAGATTGTTTTTTTAGAATCAGATTTCAGAAACAGAGCATTCAGCATCTGAATCAGTTCCGGTTCATAAAAAATTTCTTCCGAACCGTCATGGATATAAATCAGATAGCCGGAAAGCTGACATCTTATTTCAAATGCTTCTTCTGAAATACCGTCCTGCTTTCTGATATAAATGCTGAAAGATTCGCCGTCCTGAATTTCAGAAAGATTGTAATCCGTCAGAGGTTCATTCCATTTCCAGCGGTTGAACAGTTCAGTCATAAGCTGATGCTGTTCCTCGGTCGGAAGCAGATATGCCGGTGCATAAGCATTAAACATCAGACGTTCTTCCGCATTGGAAATATCTCCGAAAGGAATTTCACGTTCTGCGAACATGGCATCTTCAAACTCGAACAGATTATTTTGCTTCCTGAAACATTTTTCCGGTTCGGAGAGGATTTCAGCGATCTGATTGAGGGTATCTGAATCCAATTCCAGATAGTAATTATCCCCTGCTGATTTGCCATCCGGCTGCCATGACAGATAGGCACGGTCAAAATCTTCATGAAACAGAATCGTCACAAGACTTTTCTGCTGATTAGCATCTTCCAGATACATGATGATAGGATAACCGCCGTCCTGATAATTTTTCTTCATATCGGCATAATTCAGATTTCTGAACAGTTCCGCAAGCTGATTCTGTTTTTCCGGAGAAATGCTGAAATACTGTCCTTCATGATGATTTTCAAACAGATAGCCGGATTCCTGTACGCTGAAATAATATTCGCATTCTTCCAGATTGTTGAATACCTGTTCTGCTTTCTGAATCATTTCATTGACATCCGGAGCGTTTCCGCCGAACATCTGATTCATGAGTTCCGTTCCGACACGTTCGTATAAAACAGTATTGATAGTTTCATATTCTGTATCGAAATAAGATTCCGGGACAAGAGCATTTTTCAGATTCTGATAGTCCTCCTCACTGATTTTGAGACAAAGCAAATCCTGAAAACCTGCCATATCATGAAACAGCACATCACACTGACCGCTGACAGCATCATGCCAGAATTCGACATAACTTCTGTCTTCCAGATACATCATAAATTCGTTATCTCCTCCGGTTATGAAATCCGTTTTCAGCTCAGGAGCGTTTGTGACAGCCTGCGAGAAAATACTCCAGAAATTCAGGAAATTATCACGATTCATATTGAAATACTGTACAGGTGAGCTCTGATTTTCTCTTGAAATAAAATAAGCATCCATCAGATCAGCACCGATTTGAGTATCTAATTCTACGATAGCAGTGATAAATCTTGTTTTAAGATTCTGTTCGCTGAACATGATTTCAAGAAGCGTATCAAGATCATCATAAAGAATCAGATCATAATTTATCTCAATCTCTCTGCCCCATGCGGGATTTTGAAGCAGTGTCAAGGCTTTGTCATAGAAATCCGGTTCTGTCTGATAGGTCAGCGTATAACCTCGGCTATCTCCGGCAGAAACGCATATCAGCTGAATATAAGAACGTCCGTCAGTGGCTTTGGTAGTCAGAATATCATAATAAATTCCGGCATACTGTAAGAAAATATGAAATCTGTCTTCCCAATTGGATGAAAAATTATAATCTCTGATCGGCGTTTCAGAATCAAGCATCTGATATAATTCAGAAAGCTGTTCCTGATCTTCTTTTGACAGCGTGATATAACTGACTGTTTCCGGACAGATTCCTATTTCTCCCCTGTCGGTCGGCGGAATCGCATACAGCTGAATATCTCCCAGAACACCGAACAGCTCCGGAGCGGATTCCTGCATATCTTCCATCGAGACCGAGGAAGCCGGAGAAAACTGATTTTTATTTCCTCCCCCCAGATAATATGACAATCCCCATGCACTGACGGCGATCACCATACAGGCGGCAAAAGCAGTCATAATATAGCGTGTGATAGCTCTGTCCGGAATTCTCTCCGGATAAGAATCCGATTCATTCTGTGTCATCACTTCGAGATTTCTGATCATTCTTGCTTTTGATTTTTCTGATAATTTTATATTATCAGCACAGGATTTTATTTTATTTTCATTCATGACAGATACTCCTTTCTGTAGATTTCTTCCAGTAATTTTCTGCCTTTGACTAACCGCATTTTGACAGCACTCTGACTTTTTCCGATAATTCCAGCAATTTCTTTGAGCTTATAGCCTTCGAGATAATGCAGAATCAGTACTTCTCTGAATTTTTCAGGTACTTGCATCAGAGCATCCAGAATCTGATTCTGTTCGGGAGGATTTTCCGGAGGATGAAGCAATTCCGGATCAGTCGGGATAATTTTCTGATTTCTCAGCATATTCCGGCAATGATTCAGAGCGACTGTAATCAGCCATGCTTTTTCATGTCCGGAGCTGTCAAAATCCGGTGCACGGGTGAGATATTTCAGAAAAACTTCCTGTACAGCATCTTCGGCATCAGCATGATTCCGGAGCGATACCAGACAGATTCTGTAAAGCATATCGCCGTAAGTATTGACCAGATCTCTGGCATTCATAGAGTTTCACTTCTTTCCTGAGATTTATCTTTCAATAATAATACACAGGAAAGATCAGAAAAGTCAATTCTGAAATAAAAAAATTCAGAAACAGTATCAAATTTTCTGATATTTTATGATATAATAAAATAAAATCAGAAATTTCTGATTACAGAAAGGAAATGAATTTATGCAGATTATTATTGAAATTCTACTGGGAGCACTTGCCGGAGCGGTTGCCGGAAAAATCATGGAAACAGGCAATAAAGGCTTTCTTGTTAATATGATATTGGGAATTCTGGGAGGATTTGTCGGCGGTTATCTTGGCAGTCTAATCGGAATCGGAGGCGGTTGGCTTTCCGGACTGGTACTCGCTGTAGCAGGAGCTTGTCTGATTATTTTTGTATTCAGAAAACTTCAGAAATAGCATCATAAGCAAAAACTGCCGTATCAGTATAAAACGATACGACAGTTTTTTATATATTACGATACGTCTATCAGATCAATATAATCCGCACCATGCAGAGCAATATGTTCTTTTCGGCCGGAAAGATTATCGCCGAGCAGTAAATCAAATGTATCACGCATCTGTTCGGCATCAGAGGGCATGACTTTGATTAATCTTCTTGTTTCCGGATTCATAGTCGTCAGGCTCATCATTTCGGGTTCATTCTCGCCGAGTCCTTTTGATCGCTGAATTGTATATTTCGCATTGCCGATTTTTTTCTGAATATCCTGACGTTCTTTTTCTGTATAGGCGAAATAGGTCTTGACTTTTGTATTGATTTCATATAAAGGCGATTCTGCAATATAGACATAGCCTTTCTGAATCAGAGTCGGTGTTAATCTGTAAAGCATGGTCAGAATCAGCGTCCTGATTTGAAAACCGTCTACATCAGCATCGGTACAGATAATAATTTTGCTCCACCGGAGATTATTCATGCTGAACTGTGCGATATTGCCGGTATTTTTCAGCTTGACTTCGACACCGCATCCGAGAACTTTCAATAAATCCGTGATAATATCGCTTTTGAAAATTTTAGGATAATCAGCTTTCAGACAGTTCAGGATTTTTCCTCTGACGGGGATCACGGCCTGAAATTCAGCATCTCTTGCGAGCTTGACTGCTCCGAGAGCGGAATCGCCTTCTACGATATATAATTCTCTGCGAGTAATATCTTTTGTACGGCAGTCAACAAATTTTTCCACCATATTAGCGAGATCAATATTGCCTGCTAATTTTTTCTTGATATTCAGTCTGGTTTTCTCGGCATTTTCACGGCTTCGCTTGTTAATCAGCACTTGTTCGGCGATTTTATTTGCTTCTTCGGGATTTTCAATAAAATAGACTTCCAGCTGATGTTTCAGGAATTCCGTCATAGTTTCCTGAACGAATTTATTTGTAATCGCTTTTTTTGTCTGATTCTCATAAGAAGTCTGAGTCGAGAACGAAGAAGAAACTAATACCAGACAATCTTTAATATCATCAAAAGATGCAGAAGATTCATTTTTCTGGAGTTTGTTACTGTTTTTCAGATAACTGTTGATCTGTGACAGAAATGCACTCCGGACGGCTTTATCCGGAGAACCGCCATGCTCCAGAAAACTTGAATTATGATAATATTCCAGTAAATTGACTTGATTAGAAAATGTCATTGCTACTGATAATCTGACTTTATAATCCGGCTTATCAGCTCTGTCACGACCCATGCGTTCTGCTGACCAGTATTGTACTGATGTCATAGCCTTATCGCCTGTGATTTCCTGTACATAATCAGAAATGCCGTTTTTATAGAGATATTCTTTTTCGAGAAAACTTCCGTCCTCCTGCTGAGAACGATAGATAAATAACAAATTCGGATTCACAACCGCCTGTCTGCGGAGTGTATCATGAAAAAATTCATCCTGTACATGAATTTCTGTAAAGACTTCCAGATCTGGTTTCCATCTGGTTTTAGTCCCTGTCTGTTTCTGATTCCACGGCGATTTTTTCAGACCGCCGATATTCTCGCCTTTCTCGAAATGCAATGTATATTCCGTATGATCTCTGTGTACAGTAACATCCATAAATTCAGAGGCATACTGTGTCGCACAGAGTCCGAGTCCGTTCAGGCCGAGAGAATAATCATAAGAATCTTCTGCATTATCATATTTACCGCCTGCATATAATTCGCAGTAGACCAGCTCCCAGTTATATCTTTGTTCAGAATTATTATAATCTACCGGACAGCCTCTGCCGAAATCCTCGACTTCGATTTCTCCGTTATTCCAGCGGGTGATAATAATCTTATCACCGAAGCCGGCTCTTGCCTCGTCAATAGAATTCGAGATAATTTCAAAAATCGAATGCGCACAGCCGTCAAGGCCATCCGAACCGAAAATGACTGCCGGACGTTTCCGGACTTTGTCCGCCCCTTTCAGCATGGTAATGCTTTCGTTTCCGTAATCCTGCTTTTTAGCCATATATCATATCATACTCCTTTTTTATAAAGCTAATATTTATTCTAGCACAATTTTCAGAGATTGTCAATAAAAAAATAATTGACAAATCTGAATATCTGATGTATAATAATATATATAAATTTATTTAAAATTCACAAAGGAGAAAAAATGAAATCTTATCAGATATTATTCAGAATTGCCGGTTGTCTGCTTGCATGTGCCGGAATGCAGATGCTTTCAGCTTCGGCATCTGCTCCGGATATCAGAAATATCACTCTGCCGCTCGCAGAAGAAAATGAAACTACAGATGGCCTTATCTATGACGAAAACGGCAACGCTCATTTTATGATTCAGAACGAAATCCAGACAGGCCGTTTCAGTATCACTCCGGATTATCAGAAAGGCGATATTGACGGAAGCAGTATCACAGATTCTCTCGATGCCGCTTATATTTTATATGCTTCTGCCCTTGCAGGTACGGAAGAAACAAGTCCGGAGGAAATTCTTGCCTCTCAGCATGAGACAATCGCAAGTATTTATCAGGCTTTACAGATTACAGATATTAATGACGATCATCTCGTTGATGCCGGAGATGCCGCCGAAATTCTGACTTATGCTTCTCAGCAGGGTGCGGGAACGATTTCTGAACCGTTAGGCTTCGCATGTTATCAGGCTGATGAAAACGGCAATCTTCAAAAAGGCTGGATTGATGACCGGCATTATGCTGATGAAGATTATCGTCTGCATACCGGATGGGCAGAGATCGAAAATCAAAAATATTATTTCTCTGAATACGGAGAAATGCAGATCGGCTTTACTGAAATCTACGGCAGAAATTATTATTTTGATCCTGATTCCGGTATCATGCTGACAGGCTTTCAGAATCTTGATGATACTGTTTATTATTTCAATCCTGATGGCATTCAGCTGACAGGCTTCCAGAATATTGATAATCATATCTATTATTTTGATTCTGATTCCGGTATCATGCAGAAAGGTCTGATCAGTATTGATTCGCAGAATTATTATTTTGATTCTGATTCCGGTATCATGCTGACAGGCTTTCAGAATCTTGATGATGCTGTTTATTATTTCAATCCTGATGGCATTCAGCTGACAGGTTTCCAGAATATTGATGATCATATCTATTATTTTGATTCTGAGTCCGGTATCATGCAGAAAGGTCTGATCAGTATTGATTCGCAGAATTATTATTTTGATTCTGAATCTGGTATCATGTCAACGGGCTGGACAGATGCTCCTCAGGGAAAAATGTATTTCGCTCCCTCCGGTGTTCAGCAGACCGGATGGCAGAATATTGACGAAAATACTTATTATTTCGATACTGATTCTGGTATCATGCAGACTGGTCTTGTTACAATCGAAGATAAAACTTATCGCTTCCAGACGGATGGTATCTATCATCCCCGCAAAATCTGCCTTGATGCCGGACATTATGGCTCAAGATATAATCATAGTCCGGTTGTCAGCTCTTATTATGAATCCAATTTTACATGGGATATGCATCTGCATCTGATTCCGGCTCTCGAAAGCTATGGCTTTGAAGTCATCACTACCAGAGAAAATAAAGAAGAAGATCTGGGACTTCGGGAACGTGGCTATGTATCAGAGGGCTGTGATTTGTTCCTGAGTGTGCATTCTAATTATGATAATAATTATTCACTGGATTTTCCTCTTGCTTGCTGTCAGGTCAGCGGTGTGACCGATGAACTCGGCTTACAGCTTGCGAATAAAATTCATGAAGTGATGGGAACAAATCAGTCCGGAAGAATCTGGAAACGAGAAAGTACAAATGAACCCGGAAATGATTGGTATTCTGTTCTCTATGGAGCGGCTGAGGTCGGAACACCCGGGATTTTACTCGAACATAGTTTCCATTCCAACTATCGGGCAACAAAATGGCTCATGATAGATGAAAATCTCGAACGCATGGCACAGGCAGAAGCAAAAGTAATCTCTGATTATTTCGGCTTTTGAGCATTATATTTTATTTTTATTATTCCAATCGGACTGAGTATGACTGGTAAGAGAAATCAGAATTTATGTGAGGTAAAAATGTCTTTTGAGCTAATAAAATTAGAGAATAAGGACTTGAAACAGTTCAAAGCAGATTTGCAGGAAGCATTTCAAAAAGGATTTGAACAAAAATTTGGAAAAACGGATGAAATAATTTTGCCTGAACAGGATATTGATCATTCTTTGAATTCCAAAGGAGCTGTTGCCTATAAAGCAATGCTTGACGGTGAAATGGTCGGAGGTGCTGTTGTAGTAATCAATGAAAAAACACAGCATAATCATCTTGATTTGCTTTATGTGAAATATGGATTACAAGGTCGAAATATAGGCAAAAAAATCTGGTTTGAAATCGAAAAAAAGCATTCAAATACAAAAATATGGGAAACTTGTACCCCTTATTTTGAAAAAAGAAATATCCATTTTTATGTAAATGTTTGCGGGTTTTATATTGTAGAATTTTTCAATGAAAAGCACCCTATGCCTGATTCTCCCGAAGATTTTATCGGAGATGGAAATGAAGGAATGTTTGCTTTTAGAAAAGAAATGCAGTGTATAAATTCTGATTGATCGCCTGAATATAAAGCTGATTGGAAATTTTTATCCAAGAAAGGATTTGTTAATTATGAACGAAATTTTAAAAGCAATCAAAGAAAGAAGAAGCTGTCGGAATTTCAAATCTGATATGCTTCCGGATGAAGTCATTCAGCAGATCTGTGAGGCCGGTTCTTATGCTCCGACAGGTATGAACAGACAATCGCCGATTATTATTGCTGTGAAAGATCAGGCTTTGAGAGATCAGATTTCTGCTATGAATGCCAAAATTATGGGAAAAGAAAATTTTGATCCGTTCTATCATGCTCCTGTGATTCTGATCGTCTTAGCAGATAAGAACATTCCGACTCATGTCTATGATGGTTCTCTGGTGATGCAGAATCTCATGCTTGCCGCACAGAGTCTGAATATCGGAAGCATCTGGATTCACAGAGCAAAAGAAGAATTCGATTCCGATCAGGGCAAGGCCATCCTGAAAGAACTGGGAATCGAAGGCGATTATGAGGGTATCGGTCATTGTGCTATCGGATATGCGGCTTCTGAAGCGAATCCTCCTGCTCCGAGAAAAGAAAATTATATTTATATCAAGTAATTTATAATAAAAATGACTGAGCGGAATGCTCAGTCGTTTTTATTTTATTCAGATTCTTTATGAAGTTCAGGCGATTCAAATTCTTTCAGAGCCTCGGAGATTTTATCACGGGATTTCAGAAAGGCAGAAACGACAATCGGATCGAAATGCGTTCCGCTTTCTTTCTGAATGATTTCATATGCTTCTTCGATACTCATAGAGCCTTTATAGCATCTATGAGAAACAATCGCATCAAAGACATCAGCAACGGCCATGATTCGGGCACTCAAAGGAATATTATGTTCAGCGATTCCCTGCGGATAGCCGTTTCCGTTCCACCATTCATGATGACCATAGGCCATTTCTACGGCAATATCCAGATAACTGAAATGTCCGAGGGATTTTTCAGCATGTAATAATAATTTTCTTCCCTCTGTAGTATGACTTTTCATGACAGCATATTCTTCATCAGTTAATTTTCCCTGTTTTTTGAGAATCGCATCCGGAACGTGAATTTTTCCGATGTCATGCAACGGAGCGGCAATGACCATATCTTTGATATACTGTTTATTCAATACGCTCTGATACCAGCCTTCTTCAAGCAACTCCTCGGCGATGATCTGAACATATTTTGCTGTTCTGCGGATATGTCCGCCGGTACTTTCGTCACGATTTTCAACAATATCCGCCATAGTGATAATAATATTATGCTGCATTTCAAGTAATTCCTGATGCATATGAGCATTTTTATTCCCGACCAGAATCAGAATAATCACAGTCATCGTCACAGCAAAGCCGATCATACTGATCATGATGCTTTCAAACATAGCAATCTGTTCAAAATTATTCTGATTAATATTATAATAAGAATAAACAGCGGCTACAAAGCCATACATCAGAATGCCAATCACATAGAGCAGAATCCGTTCCCAGATTTCTAATTTTCTGTAATGCAGTTCTTTTCTGAAATTTTTTCTCCAGTCCCTTCCGGAAAAGACGAAGATCATTAAAATAATTCCCAGTACAAGATACAATCCCATAGCATAAATTTCTTCTGCCTGCTGATTCAGATGCAGAATCGTCACGGGAAGCGTTTCCAGAGGCATTAATAATCCGTAGCATATCCCTGCAATCGGAATAAACTGCAAAGTTTTCAGAAATCTTTTCTTTTTATTTCCGGTACTGGTCAGAAAACAGTAAACTGCCATTGCAATGCCGATTGTAATTGACCCTGCAATCGTTCCGGCAAAAAAACATAACAGCAGAATCAACAGATACGCTAAGGCGATGAACAGAAACTGTGAATTTGCAAATTGCTTTTCCGATTTTTTCTTCAACGGCGGAATCAAGAAAATATATCGTGAAAGCATCATCATTGTGATAAAATCAAGTGTCAGTTTGGCACATTCGTAGACATGCGTCTGCATAAACATCACATCCGTAATTTAAATTCAAGAATTTACTATAAGTTTATTATAGCATACTGTTCTCAGAATTGCAAGAGAAAATTCATATTTTATTCATAATATAAAAAACTTCTGACAAGCTATTGCATTTTCTTGTAAAATATAGTATAATAATAACATCATGAATCGCTGGAGAGATTTACTATGCTAACAAAACTGTTAAGCCGTGCATCCTGTGCGGATTGTAAAGAATGCTGTGTATTCAGCTGTTATGACATCTGGGAACAGCCTGCTCTGAGTCCTGAAAATTATCAGAAAGCCCGTCAGCTTCTTCCGGATGCGGAATTTATCCCCAAAGGTAAACAATCTTTTTTATTCCGCATTCAGGAAAAAGATATGCTAAAGAATTCTGATTTATTTCTCTGTCCGCTTCTGGATACAGAAAAAGGCTGTCTGCTGGGAACTGAAAAACCGTTCGAGTGTCAGATTTATCCGTTTCAGGTGACAGAATTGAACCACAGATTAGCAATCATGCTCTCTCCGCTCTGTGAAGTCATGATACAACAGCCGATCGGCATTCTGCTCGAAGTTCTGAAAACAGAACTCGCAGAAAAAATATTTTCCTTTGCCGAACAGCATCCGGATGTCATACGGCCTTATGATGACAGAAATCCGGTACTGTTATGGAAAAATCAAAATCTTGAAAATTATCTGGAGGAATTGAATCATGTCGAATCAAAGTTATGAAAGTCCGTTCTGTACCCGCTATGCAAGTAAAGAAATGCAGTATTTATTCTCTGCTGATAAGAAATTCACTACCTGGAGAAGACTCTGGGTTGCTCTCGCCCGTGCTGAAATGCAGCTCGGTCTGAACGTGACTCAGGAACAGGTTGACGAACTGGAAGCAAATATTAATAATATCAATTATGAAATCGCTGCCGAACGTGAAAAAGAAGTCCGTCATGATGTCATGGCTCATGTCTATACTTATGGCAAGGCTTGTCCGGAAGCTGCCGGTATTATCCATCTGGGAGCAACTTCCTGCTATGTCGGCGATAATACAGATATTATCATCATGAGAGATGCTCTTGAAGTCGTAAAGAGAAAACTTGTCAAAGTCATCTCTCAGCTTGCGAAATTTGCTGATAAATATAAAGCCCTCCCCTGCCTTGCCTATACACATTTACAGCCTGCTCAACTGACAACGATCGGTAAAAGAGCGACACTCTGGTGCAATGAATTATTAATGGATCTCGAAGATCTTGATTTCAGAATCAAATCTCTGAAATTATTAGGCTCTAAAGGCACGACCGGAACACAGGCTTCTTTTATGGAATTATTCAATAACGATACAGATAAAGTCAAGAAATTAGAAACTCTGATCGCTGAAGAAATGGGCTTTGATTCTGTTGTTCCGGTATCTGGTCAGACTTATTCCAGAAAAGTGGATTATCAGGTATGCTCTGTTCTCGCAGGAATCGCACAGTCTGCAAGCAAGTTCTCGAATGATATCAGATTAATGCAGAGCTTCAAAGAAATGGAAGAACCTTTTGAAAAAAATCAGATCGGCTCTTCTGCAATGGCTTACAAGAGAAATCCCATGCGTGATGAGAGAATTACTTCCCTTGCAAGATATGTCATGTGTGATGTGCTCAATCCTGCTTTCACCGCCGGAACACAGTGGTTCGAGAGAACTCTTGATGATTCTGCTAACAAGAGAATCGCTGTTGCTGAGGCATTTCTCGGAGTCGATGCGATTTTAAATATCATGCTTAATGTAACTGACCCTGAAAACGGCTTTGTTGTCTATGATAAGATTATTACCAAGCGTGTCATGGCGGAACTGCCTTTCATGGCAACTGAAAATATCATCATGGATGCTTGTAAAAAAGGCGGAAATCGTCAGGAACTGCATGAGAAAATCCGTAAATTATCCATGCAGGCCGGAAAACGTGTCAAAGAAGAAGGCCTTGATAATAATCTCTGTGAATTAATCCTCGCTGAACCCATGTTCATGATTACCAAAGAGGAACTCGATGCTGTTATGAAACCTGAAAATTATATCGGCAGATGCCCTCAGCAGGTGGAAGAATTTATTCAGAACTGCGTTCAGCCTGTCCTCGATGCAAACGGCGTTTCTGATGATAAAGCCGAAATCAATGTTTAATTGGAGTTGAAAGAATTATGAAAAGAATTGCAAGTTTTTCCGTCAATCATGATGTGCTCGGCAAGGGCATGTATATTTCCAGAAAAGACGGCGATGTCATCACTTATGATATTCGCATGAAAAAGCCGAATAATCCCGAAAATGATTATATCTCTCCGGCCGGCGGTCATACGATCGAACATCTGATGGCTACTTATATGAGAAACAGTGACTATACAGACAGTATCATCTATGTCGGCCCTATGGGCTGTCAGACAGGCTTCTACTTCCTGACCCGTGATGATGTTCCCGAAGAAACAGCAATCAAATTAGTTCAGGACAGTCTTGTTTTCATCCGTGACTTTGAAGGCGAAATGCCTGGGGGAAAACGTATCGAATGCGGTCAGTATCTTCTGCATGATATTCCGGATGCTAAAAAAATCGCTGTCGATATGATCGAAGTCCTCAAAGACTGGACTCCTGAAAAACTGATCTATCCGACTGCATAATGCAGAATCTGAGCTACAGAGTCGCTCTCGGCGGAATTGTATCGGCTTTCTGTCTGATGAGTATGTTCCTGACCGGAATTTTTCCGTTATTATATTTAGTTCTGCCGATGATCGCTGGTGTTCTGCTATTGATTGTCGTCATGGAAGTCGGGATTCAATGGGCATGGGTGACTTATATCGCAGTCGGATTGTTATCGCTCTTTGTGACTTACGATAAAGAAGCGGCTCTGATTTTTATTCTGTTTTTCGGATGTTATCCGTTGATTCGATATTATCTGAAAAAAATCAGATCAAAACCGCTCCGGACGATTCTGAAAATAATATTATTTAATTCCAGTATGATATTATATTTTTATTTGAATACTTATCTGTTCGGAATGCAGGAACTGCTCGAAGAATTACAGGAATACGGGAAACATGCCGGAAAAATCATGCTGATTTTATTAAATCCGTTTTTTATCATGTATGATAGTTCCCTTGACGGATTATGTGAAGTCTATCTGAAAATATTAAAGCCGCGTATTACCGGAAAACGGATATAATAAAAAATATCCCGTTCTGCATTGCATATCAAAAATGAGGAATATTTATGTTATTGCATTTATCTGATGATTTTAATCTGGAAAAAATAAAAGACAGTGGTCAGTGCTTCCGATGGGAAAAAACAGATGATCATACTTATCGTATCGTACATGAAAATTCATGTCTGTATATTTCAGATCTGGGAAATGATCAGTATGATCTTGACTGTACTGAAACTGAATTTTATTCTGTATGGGAAAATTATTTCGATCTTCATGAAAATTATCAGAATATCCGTAAAAAAATCAATCCTGAAACAGATCCTTTTCTATGGACTGCCTCTGAATCTCAAAAGGGAATCCGGATTCTCCGGCAGAATCCATGGGAAATGCTTATTACTTTCATTATCTCTCAGAACAGAAATATTCCGGCAATTCAGAAATCTGTGAAATTATTATCCGAAACATACGGAACTCCTGCACAGGATTCCAGAGGACTGAAATATTTCATATTTCCATCTCCGGAAGCAATTGCTTTATCAGATGAAGAATCTCTGAATCAATGCCGGCTCGGCTACCGTGCAAAATATGTCAGATCTGCCGCAGAAGCTGTTTATTCTCAAAAAATTGATCTTGATTCTTTATATCAGAAAAAAGAACAGGAAGTAATCAAAGAATTAACAAAATTATATGGAATCGGCCCGAAAGTTGCTAATTGTATTTCCCTGTTCGGTCTGCATCATACAGATGCATTCCCTAAAGATGTCTGGATTAACAGAATTCTTGAGAAAAAATATCCTGATGGCTATCCGTTCAGTCAATATTCGCCTTATAACGGAATTTTTCAGCAATATCTGTTCGCATATTACCGGAGTCATCCGGATGCCTGAATTTAAATATTTCAGAATCAATGCTGTACTCGTACACTGTATGAGTACAGCATTTTTGCGTGAATTCTCTATAAAAAATCAGCTTTTTTGTTGATAGTATTTATAATTATTATATCAGAATTCGATATAGTTTTAAAATTCATGAATAATATAATAAATCGCATAATAAAATAGATTCATCAGCTCCCATAAAGGAGGAAACAGCATGAAACATCATCATGAAAAAATATCTGTGAGTCCCGTTCAGAATTTTCTGTTAAATCTTCTGCTGATTATTACCGTATTCTGGTTTCTGTTCAGATTCGTGATCGGTGCAATGACCGCTCCGAATGCGGATATGTCTCCTAATATCAATCCGAGAGATTTTCTGCTGTATGACCGTCTCGAACAGAATTTTCACGCTCAGGATGTAATTGCTCTGATGAAAAATAATACTGTCTATCTCGGACGAATTGTAGCTGTCGGCGGAGATACTGTCAATATCACAGATACTGATCAGCTCGTGATTAATAAAAATATCGTCTCAGAACCAAAAATTTACTCTTCTACTCCCAGATATGATGGGTTTCTGCATTATCCTGTTAAATTAAAACAGAACGAATTTTTTATACTTGCTGATTCCCGAAACGGTTCGGAAGACAGCAGATATTACGGAACTGTACATAAAAATGAAATCTTAGGAAAAATAATGCTTGTCATCAGAAGAAATAATTTATAATTCCGGAGTGATTCCATGCGATTGCTGAATAAAATTGCATCAGCGGCAAATACTGTCCTGATGACTCTTGCGGGATTTTTCGCAGTAATGATGTTATTATCCGGTTTGTATATCCTGAATGATATTTTCTATACTAACAGAACTGCTTTTGTCTCTCATGATCTGATGCAGTACAGACCTCAGATTCCGGATGCTTCCGGTCAGACAGACTATTCATTTGATGAACTCAGAAATATTAATCCTGATACTGTCGGATGGCTGGAATTATTCGATACGCATATTAATTATCCTGTCGTTCAGGGAGATAATAATTTAGAATATCTGAATAAAGATATTTTCGGATATTCTGCTTTTACGGGTTCTGTCTATCTCGCCGCTGAAAATCAGGACGATTTCGGCGACTGGTATAATCTGATCTACGGTCATCATATGGAAAACGGTGCGATGTTCGGCGATATTGAAAAATATCTCGATCCGGAATATTTCGCTTCTCACAGCGAAGGCATTCTGCAAACGGAACATATGGCTTATCGGGTTCATGTCTTCGCTTGTGTCCTGACAAATGCATATGAAGATCTTATTTATCAGAAAACTGAAAATGCTGAATCTCAATATCCGATTCTTCGGGATTATATTCAGGAACATGCTGTCAATCTTGATTCTGTTCCTGATGATCTGTCAGATAATCAATTACTGGGAATGTCTACTTGTTCCGATGCGATGACAGACGGCAGACTTGTCCTGTTTGCAAGTGTCAGTCCGTGGACTGATCAAAATAATATGATTCCGGAAGATCAG
>Ga0326511_10001263_pt1 | contig 21279 bp, 24 predicted proteins | sample 0_2496_0518_D_FD_203701 | JGI IMG/M metagenome (GOLD analysis project Ga0326511, IMG submission 203701) | Bovine rumen microbial communities from UC Davis, California, United States - 0_2496_0518 | ecosystem: Host-associated > Mammals > Digestive system > Stomach > Rumen | place: USA... | reverse complement strand
TTGCCCCCTCCTATCGCAGTGAGGCAGGCAGGCTGTGCCTGAATTGTGGAAGTGGCGATATCAGGATATGGGACATGGTGACGTGTCCGAAATGTCAAGGCACCATGAAGCCTACTGGCGACAAGGAGTTTTGGACGTAACATCGGCAATGGCTCTACCTATTGGGGCCATTATTATCATTATACTTCTTTGCAAAGTTAATATTTTTTCTTGAACATTCAAAATCTTTTCATTACCTTTGCATGGAAGTTTTATTTATCTATGAGGATATGATTGAAATTGGATTAAGCTATACCACTCAGTTGACAGTAACCGATGCTGATACTGCAATAGCAGCTGGTTCCGGAGATATGCCTGTCCTTGCTACCCCGAGGATGCTGGCACTGATGGAAAATGCAGCCATGCTGGCTGTGAAAGAACAACTGCCTGAGGGATGCACCACCGTTGGAGGTCATATAGAGTCTTCCCATCTGAAACCATCTAAAATTGGTGATACCATAAAGGCTGTGGCTGAAGTCACCAAGGTTGACGGCAAGAAGATAGAATACAAGGTCTCAGCATTCTCTGGCGAAACCCTCCTTGGTGAGGGTACACACCTGAGATTCATCGTAGATCGAGAGAAATTTTTGTCAAAGCTTGGATAGCATGACCCGACCCAAGTTCATAATAACTCTTGACGGTTACTTTCGTCTCGGCATGGTGCACATGCACAGCGACCTGCTAAAGCCTGGCGACCAGTGCATAGGAGGTGGCTACTATCAATTCGATTTTGCTTCAAACCGAATTATCCTTGACCGTTCATCATACGACTTCGGCAAGCCGAAGTGGCACCTTCTGGACACTCTGAAGGTGCCGTCAGTCTATAGAGGACTGAATCTGGTCTATAAATATGACGACAATTTTCATGATGACCTAAATTTAGATGAGGAAATGAAAATTGAGTATTATGATTGAAAACAACAAACAGCTTAGGAGTACCAATTCGTATAATAACAAAGAAACCTGCTGAAAATCAGCAGGTTTCTTATTGTTGTGGGCGGAGAGAGAGGGACGGAGACTTTTATACCGCAACATACCGTAACTCTCTGTTTTTATTAGCCTTAAGAGCCACTTAGCCCTATTATTATTACACATTATTTTATATTATTCTGCCTGATTTTGGGTCTGATTTTGGGTAATCAATTATATCCAATGACCATCTGGCTAAACCAAGGAACACCTAAAAACACCTAATTATATATATACAATCGTAGCGTCGCTAACACAAGTTGCATTTTTTTTGTAAATTTGTTGTCCAATTAAGAAACTTTCTTTGAAAAGTCATGTACAATCTACATGAAGAATGAAATCGGACATAGGATTTATATACACAATACGAACTGCTCGCTGGTTAAATCTAGTGGAACGAACCAACACACTCTCCGCCTAAGAGTGACTCATGGTAGCAATCGTATAGATCTCCGTACACGCATTCGCGTAGAGCCAAAACTGTGGGACAAGCGCAAACAAAGAGTTAAGCAAGGCTATAACGTCAATGGCTGTAGTTATAATGACGTAAACAGTACTATCAACACTTATATACAATTTGTTGATGACTATTTCCATGAGTGCGAGCTGATGAAGCGCGACCCAGTATTGACTGACCTGAGAGCAAAGTTTAACTATGCTTTCAAACAGACCAATGAACAGCGTAGTAGCGAGTTCTTCCTGCTATTCAACGAGTATATCCAAGAACAAGCTGGTGTTAAAGGTTGGGGAAAGGATATGGTCGATGTATATACTCGACTTCGAGACAAGTTACAGAAATTCAATCCGGAGCTGACATTCCTCACTTTAAACACGAAAAATCTAGAGGCTTTCAAAGTATATCTGTCAGAGAGCATGTACAATGATGCACTCAAGAAGAATCTGGCATATCTGAAGTCGTTTGTTAAGTGGGCCAAGAAGAAGCACTATACCGTTTGCGAGGAGTTTGATTCTTATAAGCCCAAACTACCAAAGGGGCAGATATCTGTGAAACATCTTAGCCTTGACGAACTTGACCGTATATACAATCTGAAGTTGGAGGAAGGAAGTGCGCTAGATCAGACACGAGATTTCTTCATCTTCCAATGCTATACAGCACTCCGATATTCTGATCTAAAGCAACTGCGCCCTGACAACATAACGAAGTCTGATGACGGAAAATTCATCATACGACTTCTTACAGAGAAAGATGATGACGCTGTCTCCTACCCTCTTGCACAACGAGCAGTTGAAATCTACAAAAAGTATTCTAAGCACATATACGATGGCGGTCGTCTATTTCCGATTCTAAGTAATCAGAAGTACAATGAGCACCTGAAAGAGTTAGGAAAAGCAGCTGGACTAACTGGTGAATGGATAGACTATGAGTATCGTCTTCAGGAAAAGATTGAGGTGCATACTCCGAAGCGTGACTTGGCCACACATACTGCTCGAAGAACATTCATCGTGACAGCACTTAATGAAGGCGTATCTACGAACCTCATCATGCTGATTACATCACATAGTGACTACAAAGCAATGAGACCATACATTAAAGCTACGATGAAAGGTACAGGTAGTGTTATAGATGCGCTTGACAAAACATATAAAAGTAAAATAAAAGTAGAAGTATGACTACAGAAAGACAGAACTGGATTCCCAAATATACGCCAGTTCGGGATAAGATTAGAACAAAGAGAGTTGTTTAGTGTCCTCAATGCGATACCCCTGAATTGCCTCTGGTTTGTTGTCAAAGAAACAATATGCCCCAAGTGCAGCGATGATGTTCATTAGGAAATTGTTGACAGACCTGTGCCTGGAATGTACGAGGTTTCCTTTGTCCTTTAGCAAGTGGTTAATGCACTCGATGATATACCTTTTCTGAGCATGATTTTGTCCCATAGCGGCATCAGCCTGTTCTTCATGTTGCTTCTGATTCCGGTGGCCAGATGTACTCCGTCGGCAAAGAGTGCATCAAACAGTTTAGGTGAGATGTATCCCCTGTCAGCAAAGAGTTTCCCGTAGATTCTCTTGCCGAGCACAGCCCATACCTTCGGATCTCTGTCGTCCACGTTTGCCCCTGTAAGACAGAACATTATAATCTCTCCCCTGTCGTTGCAGATGAAATGCAGCTTGAATCCGTGGCACCATCCCATCGTCCCTTTTCCGTCAGTGGCAAGACCGGAGAATACCTTGTTGGCATACCTGCGCAGGTTGTGGCATACGGGTATCATGGTGGAGTCCACGAAAGTTATGCCTGTGCATCGTCCGAAAGAGTGGAGGTTCAGGAAGAACATCATCTTGAAGAACACCCTGCTCTCCAATTCCACGAAGCGGTTGTAGGACACCGCATCAAGGAAGTCACTCCTGAGATGGGTACGGATGAAATGCAGGTAGTAGTGCTTGAAGTTATCAAACGTACCGAAGTGAAACATAATCAGAATAGTCATAATCTCGCTGTCGGACATGCTGGCAGAACGACGGCGGCGAGCCTTACCGTCAGAGGTCAGAAGAGGCATATTTTCAATTTCTTCATCAAATTTTTTACTAAATTCATCCGTAGCACAGAAAATTTCTGTAATTTTGTAGTCGGTAATCATGAGTATATTCTTTTGTTTAACTTTATAAGTGATTGGAATTCAGCTATAAAGGTACAAAAAATATCTCAGATTACCAACTTTTTTGGCAACTTTCTTATCCCGAACTGACGTATATATAGAGTTCATTGACCAATTCATCGTATTTCACTTCATAGTCGAAAACGATGTTCATGATACTACAGAACAATGGCTTGCACTTAACGAAGAAAAAGTCCTCCGTTATGCGTCCATCACGTTCTATTAGTCCTTTTACAATCTCTTGGTCAGTCATAATTAGTAAGCGTCAAATCTATTCTAATATTGAACCGTAAAACCAGTTAATTATTCAATTTCTTCCGCCTGTAAATAGTAAACAGCAGGATGCATACAGCCAACAACAAGAATAAGGATACGGTACGGTAGCCGAAAGACTGACCGCCCAGATACTCTGAATAAGGATACATCTGGTCGAGCAGACAACTGATGTCCCAAATGGCAGAGAACAACGTCAACAGTGACAAACTGAAAAGCAACGTATTGACCATCTTGTCATTGGCCTCGTCTCTACGGGTCTTTTCTTTTTCCAACACCTTGTACAACTGATCCATCTCTTCTTTAATTTCCAAGCCATTATCTATAGACTCTGCAATCTCAAGTGGCAGGAAATTGTAGGAAATCTTATGGAAGCAGCATTTCCGTTCAAACGATTCATACTCATCAACCAACTGTCCAATATCCGTTCGCTTGACGTTCAGACTCTGGAACTTGGACTTCCACGATCGTTTTGATTGTGCCAAAGTGTTCCTGAATCGGATATTAAGGTCGAATAAATAGCTCTTCTGGAAAATACTATGTATATAAATCATGCGGAAGTAACTATCCGTCCAGTTGCTGATAAATCTGTTTGATGCATCAAAAGAGTGAATGGTAAAACTGTCCATGAGAGCCAATCCGCTCCAATTGCGGAAAACAGAGATTTTGTTCTGGTCGATTACCTTTTTCAGATAAGCATCAGAGGCACTATACTCATCGGTTTCGCCTGGTTTGGTAATTTTTGACACGGTAGCCAGTTCATAGAGCAGTTTATCTTTGTCTGACTCAGGCAAGGCAGCCATATCAGTATCACGCGAGTTGATAATCTGGAAGATTCTGAATTTATTGCCATTATCAATCAATTGCGAATAATTGTCGGCCTTATTACCTGTTAGCACCTCGAAAACGTCCATGACAGGTCGGATGACTTTATCGACAAAGGTCTCGTGACATCCCGAATAATAATAAATCGAACGTAGACTGAAAAGCAGTGAGGTGCAATCGTCGAGGTCATCAGTCTCTTGCTCAAGATGGATAGAGAACATAGCCATCTTAAACGGCATCAGATATAGAGTAATCTCTTTTATGGCGAAATGGATTTCCTTCTCCTTGGGGGTGATGTCCAGTTCCTCATTGATATGCTTCACATATCTGACACAACTGCTGTCCGTCTCATCTGCATAGCAGAAATCAACAAACTCCGGATAGAAAAACCGTTTCTCAATTTTCCGAATGTCCTCAGGCAGGTGAAACTTTTCCCATCCAAGATGGGTAAGCTGCTGACCAGACGGAACACCGAACATTTTGAAATGCCCGCACAAAAAAGCGATATGCTGATGAGTTGATATCATGTGACAATCGATTTATTGCTGCAAAAATAATAAATAAAAATGAAAAATGATAAAAGAATAAAGAAAAATTAGTATTTTTGCAACCAAAAGCAACAAATCGTTCAGTTTATGGCAAGATTTCTCAATATTTACACGGAAACAGAAATGATTGATTATGAAAAGCTATTGGAACAGTCGATAGCTCATCTTCCCTATACTCTCTCCTTCCCTGTTGAGAATGCCATGACAGCCATCGACCAACAGCAATATGGAAAGGCGATGAACCATATGCTTGATTTCTTCGAGATATCCATCCCGTTTGTATCATTTGTCTTCTTGCGTCTCTTACAGGGGAAGTCGGATCAAAACCAACAGATTCAGAAGATATTAGAGGCATACGTCAACAAGATAGACCAAAAGCGTCCGTTGTCTTTAGGCGACTGGCTCAACGAACTGTTGAATCCGCTCCTGTTGACAGCCATCAAGTTCATGTCGGAGAATCCGCTGACAGCTTCGTTCGAGGGGAGCATCATGGAGAAGCGCAAGAACATTTTGTTGGGCGATAAGCATACACCAAGCATTGTACAAATCCGTAACGAATACCGTGGACACAGCACGACACTCTCAGAGGGTATCTATTGCGACGTGGTTACTCAACTGGAACCACGATTTATCAAGCTGTTGGAAGCACTTCGTCCACTTACCTCCTGTAAGTACGATATCCGTGAAGGGACCTATGCAATTATATATGACGAAACCCCATGTTGGCGCATCGATTTGTATCCACTGGTGTTTACAAACGATAAAGACTACAGATATGTATTCCATACGTTAAAAGATGAACATGCATGCTATCTGTCGTCCAACGAGAATGCCGTCACCTTAGCTACCTACGATATGAATGCTGCTATCGACAAGGACCTACAGCGCATTCTTCCATCGTTTGATATCGCCAAAAACCTGAATTGGATGGAGATTATCCACTTCATGCAGGAGGAGTCGGCCCGCTATCTTGACAGGGTCTATGCAGAAAAGAAATATAACCGTGAACTCTTTGTTGAACGCGAAAAACTGACCCAGACATTGCATACGTTCTGGAATAGCGACACCATTGTATTCCCTCTCACAGGTGAGGCTGGTCAGGGTAAGACCAACCAGTTGTGCTATTGGACTGAACAACTCATAGCTGACAACAAACCAGTGTTAATTTTCAACTCGTCTAACTTTGCAGATTGTACGCTCGACAATATGCTCAAGTTCACATTTGGCTATAACTACCGAAAAGACATCACGCGACTGTTGGATGCAATCCACGAAAAGGCAGTTGAGAACAATCAACCTGTCTATATATTCTTCGATGCCCTAAATGAGTGTCTGAAATATGCTGAAGCCGAAGAGAATGTTGAAGGTCCATTGGCTTTGTACCAGGCTATCCGCCGACTTTTCTGCACGTCAGACTATACCCATTTCAAGATTCTACTGACGTGTAGGGTCTATACTTGGAAAAATGTCATCCTGCCTATCATTAAAGATAACGATACGGTATTATTCACAACCGACGACGAAGGCGGCATGGTTAGAGGTTTCGACCGCGAGGAAACCGAACGGGCATACGTCATCTACCAGCAACTGTATCAGATGCACACGCCCTTTACAGAGTTGGATCGTCGTGTTACCTTGCGACTGAAAGACCCATTGATTCTGAAATTCACTTCAGCCAATTTCCTTGGTAGTAACTTGCCGTCAAGTCCGGAGAGATATACCTCTTTGTCGTTGTTCTCTCAGATGATGGACAGTATCGGCAATTCATACGCTGGTAACCGGCAGCGTGAAATTTTGGAAAGGATATCCGATTATATTTTAGACCTATATATGAAGGGCTTTCCTGTTGACGGGCTGTCAGTAGAGGACTTGAAAATTGCTTTTACTGATCCTGCTTCCGAACTGCACCATCTGGCGCAACTCATCTACAAGAAAGACGGTATCAGCATTGCTTATGCCGAACTGCTCAATAAGGCTGACCGTCCGATACTGAAGGAAGTGTGCCGGTCTGATCAGCATGGCGATCACCATTATATTCAGTTCGTCTATGAACGATTTCTGGAATATGTGATGGGAGATGCCCTGCTTCGCGTCGGTTATCAGAAGTTTGGGAATGATCGGCCACTGCCAGCCGCATTCTGGGTTGATGTCTTAAAAGGCATTTCGCCCAATGTGGTGTTTATGGGTGCAATACGTAATGCCTTGATTAAAAACAGTGTGTATCATGGCGATTTCTCTACGCTCATCGACCTAGAATACCAATGGGGCGAGGATTATACTATCCTCTCGCTTGCCACCGAGACCATCAATACCATGATTCGCGAGAATTTCGAGGACGAGTTGTTCAAACTAATGCTCCAACTGCTGGATTCGCGAACGGAGGAACTACCGCTGATAGAATCGTTCAATAATGTCGTGAAGGCCATTCTGTCGAATCAAGCTGATAATCAGGTTATCGCTGATCATAAGCGGCTGTCTGAGCAACTGGCTCCAACCATCCGACTGAAGAAACTCGCGTCAGTCAGCATAGTTAATGGTATACTGCTTACCGATTACTTCAATGAGAACCTGTATCGTCACGATGCTTTCGAACTGCTGTGGAAAGTGATGCTCGATCCAATTTACGATATCCGCAACGATGCCTGCATGTATACCTATTATCTCTCTAATAAGCGCTACACACTGGAGTACACCCCCTTGCAGGAGAACCTGACAGTACACATTGTTAAGGAGATGTACCAGAACATCAAGACTCGTGGACTGATACGCAACTTTGCCTTGAAGAGCCATCGTGCCAATGCGATGATTTACCTTGAGACCGCCAGTCGTCTGTGTGTGCTGATGATTATCGATCATTCCCGTTACGACGACGAGCGTTCTAAAGAGATAGTTAGCGATATGCTCAACGAACTACGATCCATCTTCAGATACCTCACTGGCAATCTGTACTTCATCCGTTTGTTCTTACCCGTTTTCCAGATAGCAATGAAACGGCAGATAACGTTCCAGTCGGACTACGTCAACAATGCCATCGAGTACCAGACATTCTGGGACAATGACACCTTCAAGGATAATGCCTACCACCAGATATCTTGGAACCGTCAGGACATCAATGAACTGATGAGTTTCTCGCACCATTTTGAGCGGTTTGGTTATCATAATGACTCGCCGGAGTGCCGTGCTGAGGAACAGCGGTTCGCTACATTCCAAGAGAAGATACTATCGGCCTATAAGACTGGCGACAGTTTCAGTCTGTTCGTCATCGAGCGTATGTTGGTAGTGATGGGGGTCAGCCGATGGGAGAACATTGCCCCGATAGTCGAGCGTTTTTTTACCGATGAGTTCAGACAGGCCCCTTGGTTCGACTATTGTCAGATGTCGATGCTCTACGTGCTTTACCAATTGGGCTACAATGCCCCAGAACAGATCGACCAGTTACTTAGGATTTTTGCCGACGAGGCCGTCGATTGGACTTGTCGTAACCGAGGTTTGTTCCGTGGGCGACGGAGTGAGCGGGCCAATACCAAGGGACTCTATAAACGAAACCTGATGTGCTGGTATGCTGTGGTGTATTGTTCACATGCAGGCGATGGGGTACCATTGGATGGCGACGAACGTCCAGTTCCCCGATTCTACGAACTCATCGATAAAGCTATCGACACCAACGATAAGGAATTGCTCTATCATCTGATTGAGAACATCTCCGAACTTATCACCGACATTGGTTATATCCAAACAGCATTACATCTTTTAAAGCACATCTTGATACGTTACGATACACAGGCAAAGGTGGATGCTCTGAATGCCATCCGTCTCGATCGCGAGGGTATCTATCAGTATGATCTCGTTCGTTTGGTAGGCAACATCTTCAGTACTGCCAAGAACTACGACTCGCAGGTCATCGACTTGTTTATCCAGCGTGAGATTGTCGGACTCAGTTTTCCGGGTGTCAACACCTACCGCGAGGAGATCCTGAACTATCACCCCAGTGGTGAGGACCTCTCTGATCTGCTCACTCATCGCTTTGGCAATTTCCTGATGTGGGGCTTGTTGAATGTAGGTGCGGCTGACGATTTTGCAATCGAAGCGATAGCTGCCTCTACGCAGACTAAGGACTCGTTCGCATGGTATGAACAATGCGTTAAAATATTTATTAAACATTTCTTCGGCGTAAAAATATGAAAAAGAAAAAATGGCTTTGGGGACTGATTCCCCTCGTACTGATTGCATATCTGGCAAGTCCTGTGGTCTTGCATCTTTTCTATGATTGGGGTTATAATAATAAAGATTTAAAGCATATGATGATTATTGGACATCGCGGTGGGGCATCGATAGGCCCGGAAAACACATTGGCCTGCTACCAGAAAGGCATTGACGCTGGTGCAGACATGATTGAGATTGACATCCATCTCACCAAAGACGGTAAAATAGTAATTTGTCACGATCAGAGTATCGATCGTACCACCAACGGCGAGGGCAAAATCCGCGAGATGACATTCGACGAGATCCGACAGTATCGGGCCGTGGATGCCGACGGACATGTGACCGACCAGCAGTTGCCCTCTATTGACGAGGTGTTTGATTTGTTCGTCAAGACGCGCCAGGCTGGTAATCCCTGCAAGTTGTTGATTGAAATCAAACGCACCAACGATATCTATCAGGGTATTGAGGAGCTGCTATTACAGAAGATTGAGTATTACCACGCCAAAGACTGGGTAGTGGTACAGTCGTTTAATGATTTTGCATTGGAAATTATTCACAAGTTAGATCCTACCATCCGTCTTGAGAAACTCTTCTTCTTCAAGTTTCCTGGTCTTCCTATAATCATGGACTGGTTCCACTTCTCCTATTTCAGCTATGAGAAGTACAGCTATATCAGTTCATTCAATATGAACTATCGTTTCCTAACCCATTCGTTTCTGAATGACATCCACCGCCATGGGAGGGAGGTAAAGGTCTGGACGCTCGAAGGTACCGATGCACCCCATCTTGATGTCGATGGCATCATCACAAACCGTCCCGACTTATGGTGTGCCCTTAAAAGGGGTGAGAAATAAAAACGCCGACCCTTTGGATGTATTCCTCTCGGTGGTTCATGTATGAACGGGCGTGGGCGGTTTCAGATGCTATCCAAAGTTCCTTTGGGTCGGGTTTGGCCTCGTATAGCCGATAAACCATACTGGTAGGTATGAACCGGTCGCTATCACCATGGATAAACAGCATGGGATAACGGCACTTGGCTACCTGACGGATGGCAGATACCTCGTCGAATCCCCAGCCATAGCGCAGTCTGCAGATGATGCTGGTAGAGTACATCAGCGGGAATTCCGGCAGACCGAACAGGTTTCTCATCTCGCCAGCAAACTCGTCCCATACGCTGGTATATCCACAGTCGTCTACGAACCGGATGTCCTTGATGCTGTTTGACATAGGATCGGCCGACATCATCATCGTAGTCGCACCGCCCATAGATACACCATGCACCACCATCGTATCGGCCTGAAACACCTCCAAAAGCAGATTGAAAACACGAAGTTCTGTAAACAAGCATTATGAAGATACAATACGCATCAGATCTCCATCTGGAGTTTGCAGATTTAGGAATCGCTATTTTCAGAAATCTCCGAGTTTTGGATGAGATTTGGGTCTGATTTTGGGTAACGAAGAAACAGAAAATCCGCATAACTTATTGATAACCAATTCGTTATGCGGATTTATCAGCGGAGAGAGAGGCTCCCAAACTTATGGTTTCTTAGAATATCACAAAATACTCAAATGGTTGTATATCAGCCGTTTGTAAAATTAACCAAAAATCAGAATATCACAAAATATCTTTCCGTATCGCAATTTTTGGGTGTAAAATTGGGTGTAGATTTTGAGTTCACACCCAAACGCTGATTCGTTGATTACAAAGGCATTCATCAAAATAAGTAGAAAGCATTTTCCCTTGGTTCTGTCCCAAATTTATTATAATTTTGGGACAAAAAAATACAGAAAACGGCACTCCAAATGTTAAATTATTGCTAATTCGATTATATTTAGTCTTGTTTTTTGCGTCAATAACAAGACTTTTATTATCTTTGCACCATCAAAAGCATATTAATTATGGTTATAGGTGAAGATATAAAGAAGAAGATAAGTGATACCCCTGATGGCGTAGTTCTCACTATTGGCGACTTCAATGTGGACATGCAATATCAAGGAGCACTCGTCAAGGCTCTTAATAGACTTGTTGACCAAGGTACGCTCCATAGGTTATCAAAAGGCAAATATTACAAGCCTCGGAAAACGATCTTTGGAACATTGAAACCCGTACCAGAAGAAATCACAAAGGACTTTTTGGAGAAGAATGGCAAGTTAGTTGGTTATATCACTGGCAATAGAGCATTTGCTTTGATGGGACTAACGACGCAAATCACCTCTTCATTATTGATTGGTACAAATCGCTATCGTCATCCACTGACAAGAGGGGGCTATGATATCTCCTTTTTACAGCAGCATAATCCCATCACAGAAGAAAACATCCCGCTTCTAAGAATACTTGATGCTTTGAAGTTTATCAAGAAAATACCTGCCAGCAGTCCTGATAGTGTGGTGACGCTACTTGGCAGTACTATATGTGCACTTTCCAAGGCGGAGAAAATAAAACTGACAGAACTGGCAGAGAACTATACTGCATACGTCAGAGCGCTTCTCGGTGCCATCATGGAACAAAACGGTCTTGATGCAGGACTTCTAAAGAACACTCTAAACGGAACCACTAATTACAAACTGCCCATCTCTGAGCAGGCATTACCTAACAAGAAAAACTGGAATATCCTATGAAATTACATGAGAACGAACAACTGTTTGCAGATGCCATCAACGCAGCATCACGTCCAATAACTGAGGGCGGACTCGGCATCAAAAGCATCTTCATCGAGAAGGATTACTGGATTTGCCGTTCCCTGAAGTTGATGGCAGAAGGTGACAAAGATGGTAAGGCTGTGTTCAAGGGTGGCACCAGTCTTTCGAAGGCATACGGCATTGGGGCACGCTTCTCAGAAGATATCGATGTTGCCATTGCCGAAGCATGGACATTGAGCGGTAATCAGCTAAAGAACCTTATACGCCGTACTGCAAAGAATATGACTGCTGACTTGGAAGAAATTGTTATTCCAGGAGTAACCAGTAAAGGCTCTCACTACCACAAGGCATTTTATGCATATCCACGAGCCGTCGCAAGCGAACAGGTAGGAGCAATAAAGGCTGGTCAGATATTGGTGGAGATAAACTCTTTCGCCAATCCATACCCTTCACAGAAATGCACATTAAGCAGTTTCCTAACAGACTTCATCATCAAAAGTGGCAATGAAAGTCTGATAAAGGAATACGATATGCAGCCATTCGAAGTCACCGTTCTTGACAAACGACGCACGTTGACAGAGAAACTGGTGTCATTGCTCCGTTGTTCACTTGCTAACAATCCTATGCCAGAGCTGTCTTCTAAGATTCGCCACTTCTATGATCTCTATTTTCTTCTGCGTGACACTGAGACTCAAGCCTATTTACAAAGTGAAGACTTCAAGGCAGATTTGAAAGCATTATTTGACCATGATCAGCAGGAGTTTGAAAAACCCGATGGATGGCAAGGTAAGACGATGGGGGATTCTCCTTTATTGACGGATTTTCATACAATGTGGAATAATCTGCAATCCCTTTATTTACGAGAATTACCAGACTTAGCCTATCAAGAGATTCCTTCGGCAGAGGCAATCGAAGATAGTCTTATTACCATTCTTTCAACCATAAAATAGCATAACAATATGAATATCAAGAGAAACATCATCTTTGCCCTTGAAGCGAGAAAGAAGAACGGTGTGGCAATTACTGAGAATGTACCTATCCGCATGAGGGTGAATTATTCTGGACAACGTATTGAGTTTACGATGCCCTATCGTATTGATGCCGATAAGTGGGATGCCACTAAACAAAGAGTAAAAAATGGCTGCACCAATAAGTTGAAAGTTTCTGCTTCGGAAATCAATGCTGAATTGACACGAAGTTACACTCTGATTCAGGATATTTTCAAGGAATTTGAGCTACAAGAGTTGATGCCGACCACAGGGCAACTGAAAGATGTATATACATCAAGAACAAGAGTGGAAGATCTAAAAAGTGAAGAACTCATTCACCTAAAGACCTTCTGGGAAATATACGATGAATTCACAGAGGAGAATGGTAAACTGAATGATTGGACACATGCCACCTTCGAAAAATTCGCGGCTCAAAGGAATCATCTCCATGATTTCAATCCAGACATTTCCTTTGATGATTTCACAGAAGATGGTCTGAATAACTCTATGGATTTCTTGGGTAACAAGTTAGAAATGCGAAATAGTACTATTTCAAAACAAATTGGTTTCTTGAAATGGTTTTTGAGGTGGAGTATGAAAAAAGGATTCCATCAGAATGTCGCATTCGAAACGTACAAGCCTAAGCTGAAAAATCCGGATAAGCCAATAATATTCTTGACTCGGAAAGAGCAAGAACAATTACGTGACTATCATATTCCAGAGAGCAAGCAGTATTTGGAGCGTGTTCGTGATGTGTTTTTATTCTGCTGCTTCACAGGTTTAAGATATTCGGATGTATATAATCTCCGTAGAAGTGATATTAAAGATGACCATATAGATATAACAACAATCAAGACTACTGACCACCTAAAGATTGAGCTTAACAAGCATAGTCGTTCAATTCTTGATAAGTACAAGGACATACCTTTTAAGAATGACAAAGCATTGCCTGTCATCAGCAATCAGAGAATGAACGAATATTTGAAAGAACTCTGTGAGTTGGCCGGTATAAATACTCCTATACATCTTACATACTACCGTGGACAGCAGCGCATAGATGAAACTCTGCCGAAATATGAGTTGATGGGTACTCATGCAGGTCGAAGAACCTTTATATGTAATGCCATACTCTTGGGCATACCAGCTAATGTAATAATGAAATGGACTGGTCATAGCGATTATAAGGCCATGAAACCATATATAGACGTAGCAGACGAAACCAAGGCCTGTGCCATGTCAAAGTTTGATTTAATATAATATTGCGCATGAAGATATCAGAATTAATACCATCGTTCTCACGTTTGAACGAACTCTACTTTTGTGAGAATCGCGTAATGTACAGACTAAGTGAAATACGGGAAGTAAACACGTTTTACACTTATTATTCAAACATGTCTGAAGTAGAACATACTCTTGTTGATATAGTAGGAACTAATAATTTCGAAATTGTTTTGAAAAGGTTAAAGGAAGAGGTTTCCAAAAACCTATCTTATTATAGTAGTTATGAAGTTAATCTTGCTAAAACAATATATGGCAGTGTATATGAACTTCAGTTGATTAATGAAAAGATTAAGGAACAGAAGAACATCACGAATAAGGTATATCGCGAATTTAAAGAGGTGGATCAATTGTTAGATTATAATAGTTCTAATGATAACGAAGATGATAAACAACTGCAAATAAAACATGATGCATTAGATGTTCAACATAAGCAAGAGCAATTAAAACTTAAACAATTATATGATGATGAACTTGATATAAAAAAAGAGATAATTGCGTTTACTCAAATCTATGAAGCCATTAAAGAGTTGGATGTAAAACTACTTACTCTTATTGGTAAGTATGAAACACTAAACAAAAATAATCCTGATTCTAATGAGGATAATAGAGTTAATTCTAATCAAGACTCAATAATTGGTGTTACAGTTATGCAAAATCTTAGAGAAGAGGAGCAATTCCATAATCTTAATAAAAAAATTATCCAAGCAATTGATAGTATATTTAAGAAATATGAACATGATAAAAATATAAGAACCAAAGTCGGTTACTGTATTATTGCTCTAAATAATAAGAAATACATAAATAAAGACACCAACGACGATATACTAATCAATGATTTCAACAAGAATTATTTAGGGCTTACAGATGAGAACGACATTAAGCTATATGAGAAATCTGTGAAGGCTATTATTAGGTCTTATAGAAAAAGGGATAATAATATGTATAAAGATAAAGAAAAATGGGGCAATGGACAACAAAAAAAGCTAAGAGAAATTGAGATAACCATAAATAATTATATCACAGGACAAGAAACATAAATCATTAATAGTACTCAGGAATGAAGGTATATCGTTTGATATACCTTCTTTTTTTTCTACCTAAGACCTCAGTAATACCTAAAATGTGTTCAAAACCTCCCGCATATTTCCCGCATATTTCCCGACTCTCCCGTAGAAACACCCGGCATATCCGCAAATTACCAGAAAGTGATATAAAATGCTGTAAATTAAATAATTACGTAAAGTAGCCATTATGGGATTTTTCGTAATTTTGCACCAGAAAGATCGCATGAGCGTTATTCCTCACATCCTCCCACGGTAGAAAAATAAAAAAGTTATATATGGTTGATGACTTATTAAATAAGCCAATATGGCAAATGACAGGCGCAGAGTTCCTTTCTTTGCTGCAATCCTCTATAAAATCAAGTGAGGACAAAGCACCTATTGTGTCAGAAGAAAGGGAAAAGGTAAAGAGGTACGAATATGGCATACGAGGTATTGCCAAGATTTTCGGATGTAGCATCCCGACAGCCAATCGAATAAAGAAAAGTGGTAAGATAAATGCAGCCATTTCTCAAGTCGGCAGGAAAATAATAGTTGATGCCGACCTTGCCCTACAGCTCGCGAAAAATATTAAAACAATGTAACACCTTACGCGCAATCCTTAATATATTAATAATCAGAAAGAAAGGAAAAATATGCATTTAAATACATCTACATTTCAGGAAGCAAAGTTGCCAATAGATTGGTTATCTCCAACAGTTAAAGAGTATATTAGGTCCGTAGCAGGGGCGTATGGCTGTCCTCAGGACTATGTCGTTGCTTTATGTCTTATAACTGCAGGGGTAGCTGCAGGAAAAAAGGTAAATCTTTCTACTAACCCTTATTTAAACTACCCCAATGACTTTGTTTGCTTGGTTGGTAGGCAGAGTAAAAATAAAACGGGGCCATTGAAAGAAGTCACCAGACCACTTCGGGAACAGGACAATGCCAACTATGCTAAGTATTGCAAGGAGAAGGCTTCTTATGGAGCCGATAAACGAGAAGACAAGAATTTAAGCGGAGAACAACCAGTATTTCATCAAAGGGTAGTTGGCGACAGCACACCCGAGTCGCGCAATGTGTTACTTGCACAGGGAGACATGATTATTATCGTTGCAGATGAGTTGAAGTCCTTTACTAATTCTTTGGGACGATATTCTAAAGGAGGTAATGGCTCAGAGGCAGATATGTCAGAGATTCTTTCTATTTGGTCGAATTTTAGTTTCCCTATTAATCGAAAGTCCGAAGGCATCAAAATGGTTGTCGATCCAGCCATGAGTATCGTAGGTGGCATCCAACCTGGATTGCTTGGAAAATCCTTTGGTTGCGATTCACTCATGGATAATGGTTTCCCTCAACGTTTCCTTTTCGTTTACCCCGACAAAGTAGAATTCATTCCAAGAAAAAATCGCATACGAATGACTCAGGAAACGCGAGATGATTGGAATAATATCATCTGTAGGCTATGTGGAATAGAACCTATAACACTACAATTGTCAGAAGATGCTGAGAGTATATATAATGAATATGCTGATACAAACGACATAAATGCTGATAAAGAGGAAGATGATTACGTCGGTGGTATAAGGCAGAAAATGAATATTCATGTTCTGCGTCTTGCTATCATGGCGCATCTTCTTTCTATCCACTGGAATGAACCTATTATAACAAGTGATAAATTAACGTATGCTATTCGCATTGCCGACTATTTTACAAAAACACATATAGAAAACATCTATCCTCTTCTTCGGGGCCCTAAGGACAAACAACAGCAGTTGACCAATGGTGACTTGCTACGTGCTGTTAATCGTCAATTTAAGATAAAGTCGCAGAACTTCCTTGCAAACGCCCTCGGCGTTTCGCAACAATACATTAACCATGTTTTGAAAGAATGATGAAAGTTGTAATTGTTGGTATGTGTAAGTATCTGAAGGCAAGTAAGATATATATACAATACACCTACAACAAAGAGTTTCCATACAGCTTCGTAAGGTGACATTAATATGGTTGTACCATAGTTGTGATGGAAAGTGTCTGATGATCAAGATTTTAACCTCTGTAACAACTACAACTTCATACATAAATATACAAAGATGAATAGTTTATTTGACTCAAAGATTAGCTTCTATGCTAATGTGCTGGATAACACAGGCACAGAAATCTCCCTGCGCGACTTTCTCTTCTGCGACAAGTACAAGGAACAGATAGAGCGCATACGCTCGACCCCAGACGAAGAACTTCAAAAAAAACTGAAAAAACAATTACCTCAGGCGACTATATCAGGTGTATTTTCACCTACTCGCAAGGCGGAGAATCTCGTCGCTCATTCTAATCTTCTATGTATAGACATCGACAAGAAAGACAACATGGGAGTAGAGTGGTTCAACGATTTAAAGAGTGAATGGAATAATGTGCCACAAATACTATATGCAGCCCATAGTGTTCGCGGTGAAGGATGGTTTGCCATATTTCGTATAGCTTTTCCAGATAAGCACAGAGCACAGTTCGAGGCATTACGACGCGACTTTGCAAAGGAAGGCTTAATTGTAGATAATGCTTGTAAAGATGTTTGCAGATTGAGGGCTATGTCATACGATCCAGAGCCATATATTAATGAAAGTGCGACCCTATATACAAAGGTGTGGAAAGAACCTCAGCACATTGTCTATGTTCCAAATTGTTTACAAGATGATGAAATGGACAGGGTAGAAAAATGTTGCCGTATAATTGCTGGGCGTGACATAGATATCACTTCAACGTATGATGATTGGATACGTGTAGGTTCCGCATTAGCTTCACTTGGAGAACGTGGAAGGGAATATTTTCACCTTGTGAGTTCGACGAATGAGAAGTACCAAGCCGATGAAACCGATAAGAAATTCAACAATTTACTTCGTAATGTTAGTAAGATATCCATTGGAACATTTTTCTATATTTGTTCGCAGCATGGAGTAACCTGGAGGGAGGATAGATGATGAGAACGGATTGTAAAGGAACAATGCTCAAACAACGAGCCCCACCATAGTGAGACAACCTTATACTATTTAGGCTGCCACACCAAATATTGAATGCATGTAATAACATAAGGTCTTGCAAGAAGTGCCAATGTAGAACATTGGCGGAATGTCGTTCATGTATGACATGACTTTTCTCGCAGGCTTAAACAGATTTTTAATTAAACAACTATTAGATATGGATACCAATTTTTCAAAGACATTAAGTGAATTAACTGGTGGCGAAAAGGCTACCGAAGTGTTATCACTAAGGCTCACTCCGAGCGACTATGATGAGATTAAGCTGAAGGCGAAGTCTGCGGGACTATCCTGCTCAGAGTATCTTCGTCGTCTTTCAGAGGATGTGAGATTCGGGCACGCTTAACTCCCAAAGAACTTGAGATGGCAGAGAACGTTAAGGCACTGATATTGAATGTAAAGCGCTTCAATTCGGTGCTACGCGAGTTCACCAAGGGTATGAGTGAACAACAGAGATATTCATTCTTGATAAATGGTAAGACTATAGCTAAATGGTCTGAGATTATTGAAGAATGCTTGAAATTCGAGCAGGAAATTATGAAATTAATCAAATCTTAGAATATGGTTGCAAAGGCTTCAAGTGTTTCTCATGGCTATAATGCCATAAACTATGCGGTGACGAAGAAAGATGCAAAGCATCTTTCTTCAAACCACCTTTCAATCGACTCTTTGTGGGGAGACGATGATTATAAGTATATATGGCAATCCATGCAGAGTCGGCACTTTATTCAAAAAGGTGAGCGAGAGCTGAAGAATGATGTCATTCGTATAGAAATAGCTCCTTCGTTAGAAGAATCTGCGACATTGAAAACCAAAGAGGATTGGGATAAACTTCTTCATGAATGGATGTCCGAAATGGAGAAAGTCGCCAATAAGAACGACAAGAAAGGAAAGCCTAAATCCCTTGACTTTGGAAATTCTCAATGGATTGCCATGATTCACTTTGACAGCGGGAAGCCCCATATTCATCTTATAGTTAACAGAATTCGAGAAAATGGGGAGATAAACAAGGACCATCATATAGGATATTTTGCGACAGTTGCAGCCAGTGCAGTTAACGAACAGCGTGGTTGGAAACAGCCTAAAGAGGTCAGAAAAGAGAATATTATGAGAATCTATAATGATTCTATTGAAGTTCTGAAGTCTATGCCGAATTTCAATTGGGATGAATACAAACAACGCATGTCTAAAAAAGGATATAATCTTTCCATTCGAATTGATAAAGAAGGCAAGGTTGTTTCTTATGGTATCCATTCTGGTAACTCTTACTTTATATCTTCTTCACTCGGGAAAAACAAGGAATTGACTGCTGCCCACATCTTGGGCACATGGCAGAGACTGCATCACACTCAATCCCAGACAGAGGTTGCTGTAGCTAAGAATCAGGAAACTTCTGAAGATATGATAACGTATGAATACCATTCCGACTATGGCTACTACTCTTCTCTTTCTATCCCAAAAGCCTTGGACGATATAATCCAAAAAGATCTCACAGTTCCTGACGAGGAATATAGTGATGATGACCTGGACAGGGATGAGGAATGGGAAGACGAACTCGCTGACCGAGATACCGTAATGGAAAAGGCTGTAAAAGTCTTTTTGTCTCTTGCCGTACCCAGTGATAACGCAGTATCATCTGGTGGAGGTGTTCAAGGAGAACTCAGCAGGTGGGACGGTCTGCCAGCGGAACGTAAGGACGACTATATTCACTGGGCTCGCAAAGCTGCGCATGATGCTTCTACCGCATATGAGCCGAAGAAAAAGAGAAAAGCACGTGGCAATCACCGATGAAGTTTATATAATAAATTAACAATTAAAACTGATAGAACATGAGCATTATTTGGAACAAACAAGATTTTTCCGATCTCGCAGACTTAGCTGCGAAGGTCAAAAGTGATACCTATGAAGTTAACCAGGAATTATCAGGGGAAACAGTCGTTAAAGATTCAGGTGGGGATACAACTAATTCGGTAATGGAAGTAGAAACTATCCCCCAAAAGGATAATCCGGTTAGTATGGAAGAACTCAAAGAAAATGTCCAAGAGACTATTGAGGAAAAAAATTACGACTTCCTCCAGTATAAAGAACGTATTGACAATGCTATAAAGTTTGTTATATGGGCTAAAAATAAGTTGCCCTTATTTGAGAATCTGTATCTTTTAACCAGTGGATACGTCGATAAGATAAACCTCGCTTTTGCTGACTTATTGAAGAAAGTCTTACACTTCGAGGATATGAAAAATAAAATTCTTCAGCAGACGAAGGATTTTAAGGTACGTCTCGCCATAAAGGAGGAAGACAAGAAATCCCTCAAAAAAGAAATGGACGGTATTCTTGAAGGCTATAAATATGAAGTAGCACAAGCAATTGAGCATGGAGAGGAACACCTTAAAGAAAAGCAGGAGGCATTCGAGGCTATGCTTACGGATTGGGAGCAGGAAATCAGCAAGGCAATTGACAAGAAGCTACAGGAGATTAAAGAGGCAAACAATAATATCATCCAGAAGGTTGAGGTTAATGCCAGCTTCATTGATAACATCAATAGAATAAAGAAGGAATACCTCCTGGCATTCTTTGCCTTCCTTATCTCAGGAACTATCCTTATGACGATAATAGTTACTTATCTCTTGCAAATGAAATAAGATTGTGTTTAACCATTGCAGGAGATATAAATATCTAAGCATTCTTATAGCTAAGTCTGTCAGGCTTGCCATTGAATGTCCTGCTTATGGCATCGACCCTTCTTACAGCCTGCGGAATCTTGTAGGGTTCCACCAGAGAAGCTGCGAGAGAGCGTATTATGGTTTTGGCGGAGAAATCGG
>Ga0326511_10001262_pt1 | contig 21292 bp, 14 predicted proteins | sample 0_2496_0518_D_FD_203701 | JGI IMG/M metagenome (GOLD analysis project Ga0326511, IMG submission 203701) | Bovine rumen microbial communities from UC Davis, California, United States - 0_2496_0518 | ecosystem: Host-associated > Mammals > Digestive system > Stomach > Rumen | place: USA... | reverse complement strand
CACTAGATTCTCCAACACCTATACCTTTACTAACATGAAGTTTAATGTAGTCATCACCCATATCAGCTGGTTTATTTTCTGGTGTTAATGGTCCAGAACCACCTTTAATATAGTTTCTAAATGTTAAATTATCTTCAACTCCTCTAGTTTCCATGGCACCTAGATCCATTTCTTTATCGCCTAGAGTTTGTATTTGTTGTTTAATATAAGTTGTATTATACAATCCTATTGCTTCTACACAAGATCTAGCATTAAAATGCTCATTATGATTTAAAACAAATTGATCTAATAATGCTGAAGGAACGGTATGATCGTAAATAGCAGTACCATCTACATCAACATATTCACCTTTTTTAGCTAAAAGTAAACTATCTTGAATAGAATAAAAAGGTACCTTTTTACCCGTCATAGTATCATATATATGCAACGAATACATTTCGCCATTTGAGATCACGTTAGAAGGATTTATAGCGTCTCTTGAAACTGGTTTATTAATAGAAGAATTGAAATTTTCATTTCTTTCTACAGTTGTGTCCATAGTAATATCCTCATTAGTAATATATAAATCTGTCGAAAAATAAAAAGAGATAGGGAGCACTACTCCCTATCTCAAGCACCAAAAAACAGTAAAAGGGTTGTATCATTTAACGAAAAAGAAAACAATTTTATTCGGAGGATTTTTATTGCCATTCAAGTACGGAAGAAAAAAGATTAATTTGTGAGATTTTCCTGTTCAATGATACATATATTTGTTCAATCATTTCTTTTGAAATACCTTATAAAACAAGATTCTGTTAACGTTTTTGTAAGAATTTACTTGACCTTTTGATGGATCGTAAATAAATTCACCAATACCATTGAATAAAACAAAGTGATGTCCACCATAATCTGAATTAGAATATGTATTAAAATCTACTATACAAAAATAAGCATTTCCTTTACTAGGTAATTCACCTGGTTGCCAATTAGATATATTCCAATCACCATTACTATTGACACCTTTTACACGATGTTGCTTAACAAAAACCCTATCATTACCTAGCAATTCCAATGCATATGACATTAATTTATCTTCATTAGCACCAACAGTACAGTTTCGAAGCATAACATCTTTGCCAAGTTCGCCATTAACAGCTTTATTATAAATTTTATAAATATCTCTTTGAGATAATTTTTTTCCAGAAATATATTGACAGATTGCCATTTCACACATAAATCTACAACCATATTTATGTATATTTGTACCAGGATCATCTTTTGGATCTCCAGGAGCTCTAGGAAAATCAACTTGCCCTAAGCAATCGACATTTGGATCTCTATATGGGGCTTTTTCTGCTCTAGCCATAACAAATTCACCTCTTTTGAATCAAATATTATATAAGAATGTAAAATATAAACTTCTAGGTATTTAACCTAGAAGTTTATATATTTGTTTAGAAAGCAGTAACTTGACCAATCATAGCATCTAATTTATCAGAAACTTGAATATTACCAGTATTTTTAGCAATAGTTGATAAGAAACTTATAGCTGACGCAAAGAAGCTTTCACTAACTTCATTGTGACGTACTTGTTCCTTATGCATTTCATCAAGTATATCCAATCGTTTATTTAATTCGTTACCAAAATTTTTAGCAAAATCTTGTGTAATTGAATTCATAATTAGATTTTTAGGAACTTTACCAGATAAATCCAATGAATCATCTACTCCTGGTAATTTTTCAGAAGCCTTTTCTTTAGCTATATTAACTGGTTTATTTACAGATTCACCTTTTTTAGCTACAACTTTTCCAGATTCTTTAACAGTTTTGACGAAATATCCATCACCTGTAGATTCTGGACCACCATTACTTCCAACATTAACTACACCTTCTGAAGCTTCATCTGTAGAGTTTTCTTGTGGTTTAATATCATCTACTTTATCATTATGATAAGTAGGATCAACTTCATTTTCAGTTTGGATAATAGCTCTAGAAGCTGCTTCCATCATTTCCTTCTGTTTATTATTGAAACCTAATTTTTCCATAAGTTTCTTAGCTTTTTCTCCAAACTCTTTAAATGAATTAGATAATGTTTTACTTAGACCTTTGGTAGAAACATCGGCTACGAATTTTCCAGTTTTGTATATTACTGTACTTTTCCACGCATTAGTTAATGCTTTTTTAATTCTACCGCCAGTAGTTGTAACTATTTCTTCTCCTGCTTTTTCACCAGAATATTTTTCAAATTCTTCAACTGAACAATGAGTAGTAAGATATGCCAAATGATTATCAATAACATATTTTCTAGCTTCTTCGAGATATCTAACTCGATAATCAGCTTGTTTTTGAATCATATCGTACATATTCTTATCTTCTTCATCTAATTTTCCATCGCCATCATCATCTAGATCTGCAGCATAAACATCTTCAACAACTTTTAAACCACCATAAGCATTTGCTACTTCTTTTCTAATAGTATCCAAAGGTTCATATTTGTCTGATTTCCATTTTTGAAAAATTTTAACATGTTTGAAACCTAAAATTGTAGCATCCATTTCGTCATTGTTTTTCATTAAACCAAATGTCAAAGCGCCACCTAATGCACGCAAACCTCGATTTAATCCAGTTTTTAGTTTTCCACCAAAACCTTCACCTTGAGATCTATTTTCATATGCTGTAAGAGCATCAGGATCATCGATACCATAAATCATAGCACGTTTAGCATTGAATTTTTTATATCTTAATAAAGCTTCTTTTTCTGCATCTCCACCAGCAATATCATAGAACCATAATGCAGCATTAGCGAACCCAAATATAGTAGCAATGATTCCAGGAATACCTAACAAACAAGAATTCAAAGCATCTGCTAAACCTGCAGCTAAACGCATACCAGCAGTAATTCTCATACCTTTACCAACTTTGAAGTAATCTTTAGCTTTTACCATACCCTTAGTAAATCCTGCTGCAGCAGTAACTAAAATACCAATACCAGTAGCAGCCAAAGGACCTAAAGCAACAAGTTTAGAACCTACTTTTGTTACACATTTTGGTAAAGCTTGGATAATTTTTTGTTTGATTGTTCCCATCATGGCTTTTACGCCACCAGTTTTACCAATTTTACCCAATAATCCATCAAGAAGTTTAACAATAGCGTTCTTAGCACCAGAAAGTAAACCTTTACTACTATTTTTAGCAGCGGTTTTTACAGTAGATTTGACTGCGGCTTCTGTAGCCTCTTTAGCAACAGATTTGCCTAATTTACTTTTTACTGCTCCAGCTATACCAGTAGATGTTAGACCACCAGTAGCACCGAGAAGTTTATTAGCCATACCACCAACTTTTCCTAAAACTCCACCTTTACCCGATAATTTGGAAACAGTTGTTAATGCTTTAGAAGCTTTACCTAATCCTTTATCAACTCCAAGTTTGTTTAAAACTGTATCTAATAAGCCACCAGATTCGGTTGCTGACATTTCAGCAGCTTCTTTATTTGATTCGTCAATATCTTTAAGAGTACCTTTAGATAAATCTAGACCATCTTTAATAGCTTTTTGAGCAAACTCTCCCATAATAGCCATATTCTTAGCCATAGCTTCCATTTGCTCAGTTTGCTTTTTCTTTTCTTTATCTTCAGTCATCTCTTTTGCAGTATTAGCTATTCCGTCACTATCTTGAGATAATTTTGATTTCTTTCGTCTTAGAATTGCTTTAACTGCTACATCTTTTTTAGCAGATTTATATTCACCTTTATCTAATTCTTCATCATTATTAGATATTTTTTCATTTATTTCATCTAAATGACGTTTTGCAACTCCTCTAACAAATTCATTTTCACTTTTCAAATCACCTGAACCTTTAATAGCTCTCTTATCCATAGTAAGTTTAATAAATACCATTATACGTTTTTTAACATCTCTTTTAAACTTACCTTCAGATAATAAGAATTCTGCTATCTTTATAGGATCATTAGTTTTTAAAGCGATAATATCTTCGCTAGTAATTTTTGCAGAAAGTAATGTGTCTATAACATTTTCTTCGCCACCAAGAATCTTAGTGAGATCAGGACCTAAACGTTTTACCAATTCTTCAACAGTTTTATCTTTTTCTGTAAAAGATTTTAACCAATCGAGAGCTTTAGAACCAACAGATTTAAGTTTATTCCAAGCCATAGCTGTACCAATACTAGCAGCATTAGATTTATCATAGTCATCAACAAATTGTTTAATCTGTGCTTTAAATGGAGCTATTTCTGGATTTTGCATTCTTAGAATAATGTTTGCTTTATCCACAGGTCGTTTAGCTTTTTCAATCATATCCTTAGATACTAAATCATATTTAAATACTTCTTCCAATACTTCACCAAGAGTTTTATCCCCAACTTTAATTTGAAGAAGTTTTTTATCCAAAACTTTATCTAAAAGACCTTTAGCTTTAGTATCAACTTTATCCATGATTTTTGAAGTAATTCTAGATACAATGTATGAAGCTCCAGATCTAACAGACATTGAAGATAGTAAATCGCTTCGTTTTTCTATAAATTTAGCTAATGGTTCTTTAAATGAATTTAACTCAGGATAACTGTCTACTTTATTTAGGATAAAACGAGCTTTTTCGATAGTGTCGGATTTATTACCCAATTCTGAGTGGAAAATAGGGTCAAAAATGCGATTTAAGGCGTTAGAAAGTGGAATATTGTGCTTATTTTTGAGCATTAGAAGCTCTTTGCCCAATTCTTCCTTAACCCGTGGTACTATACGGGTTTGTATTAATTTTGCTTCATATTTCTTAACATCCTTCTGAATAGTGTTTTTAACCACTTCATTCTTGACAGCGGTTTTATATTTATTTACAGTTTCACCAAATGCTGAATTCTTTATATCTCCACTAAACTCTTTGAATTTGCCTGTAATGTCATCTTTAATTGATTTAGCTTTATTTGATACTTCTTGAACATTTTCATTAGATTTTATTTGATCTAATTTATCCGCACCTTTTTGCTTTAAATCATTTACAAAGTTAGTTAAAGTTGATTTAGTTTCATCAAGTTTTTCAAGAACATTATTTTTCTTACCTTCTACATCAAGTTTATCGAATAGTTCTTTTTGTTTATCAGTAAGTTTATTATATACATCAGAATTTTTGATAGTGTTTATAAGTTCTTCTTTAGCTTTTACACATTCTGTAAATTCTGCGGATTTAGTAACATCATTCTTAAATTCGTCCCAAACTTTCTTTTCACTATTCCACAATTCAGTAACTTTTTTACCAGTAGGTGTACCAGCAAACATTTCAGAAAGAACTGAATAAGCATTATCGTCAGATTCTTTACATTTTTGATAAATTTGCTTAATTTTATTTGGAAGTTTAGCAAACTTAGTTTTCTTAAAGTCATCACCAAGTCCATGAGCTAAATGAATAGCAGCATCTATAGCAGAACCTTTTCCATTATAATCAAGACCATTATAATCACCTTCACCATTATAAAAGTCTTTAGTGTCTTGTGCATAATCTTTGACTTTTGTTTTTACTTTAGAAACATTAGTTTTGATATCTTCTTTAGTTTCATTAACTTTATTTTTAACTACTCCAAACTGTTCAGAAAATTCTTTTTTAATCTTTTCAATTTCCTCTTGTTGAGCAGTATTACCTGTAGCTCCAGAAACGTTTTCAATATCATAAAAGTTCTTTCCGATAAAATCAAGACCCATTGATGATAATCCAAGATTAAATTTATTGAAAAGTTTAGAAAATTTACCAATAACTGGTATTTTTTCCATTTTTTTATTTACATCAAAGATATCTTCATTATCAGTATTCATTTTACGCTTTTTATCTACAGCGTTTCTATCAGAATCTTTACAAAAATAAACATATTCTTCGTCATATGGATTTTCTTTAAGAATTGCTCGTCTTTGACTATCAATCTTAATATATTCACCAGCTTCATTTTGAATATAAATTGGATAATTATATTTTATAAAATCTTCAATTTCGTATGTAGCAAGCTCAGAATATTCAACATTAGATGTAGAAGAAGTTGATATGTGTTCTGATTGTTTTTTAGATAATGAACTCTTGACATTATTGAGATATTGTGTTCTAGATTTATCTGCAGTTTTTGGATCATGTGTATAAACATCGATACCAGATAAAAGTAAAGTGTAAATATTTTTTACAACACCATTAGTAGAATCATCTTCTAGAATATTCATTCGATATTTATCAAAGTTATCATCAACTGATGCAGTTTTATCAAATTCATAATGAGATTCATTTACATCTTCATTGAAATAATCAGTGGTGTCGGCTAATTTATACTTTTTATTATGTGCTTTAATCTCATCTCTAAGTTTATTGTAATCGGATACAGCTTTATTATAAGCAGATTTAGCAAAAGCCATACGACTTTTATCACCAGATTTATTAGCTTCATCCAATTCTTTTTTAGCATTTGTTAAACGTCTATTAGCATATCTTAATTTATGTTCAAGATTAATTTTATCTTCAACAATTGATCTAGATTCATTAATCTGAGTATATACTATAGAACTTCCACCACCAGCAAATCTATCCTCAAGATCTCTATTAACACTGTTCATTTTTGATATATATGAACCCTGTTCACTCATTAATTGAATTAATGCTTCTCGACCTTCTGTATTTTCTGTTGATAAAACTTCATTTCCTTCAGAGTCAGTTTTCCATGTACCCATCATGTTTCTTATACCACGACGGAACATTTTCATACCGAACATTTGGATTTCAGGTGAACATTTAGCTAATCTAGTTCCTGAAAGTATATTATTAGAAATATATTCTAGATCATTTTCATTTTCTAGAGATTTGATACCATAGTTATATCGTTGGAAATTACCTAACATTCTATCGAATTCTTTAGTAAATTCGTTATTTTTAGGCTGCCCTTCTTTATCAATGAATATTCTATCATTTGAAGTAATATCTTTCTCATCCATAGAAAAATCTTTACTATTATCAGTAATTGCAGCACTGAATTCTTGTTCAGCAGTACTATATCCAGAATTACTTCTAATGATTTCTCTACGAGACGCATCTACAACTTTAGCAATATCCTGTTTAGTTAAAAATTTCTTACTTTCCCAGTCAAATGTAACCATTTCTTTATGATTTACACCTGCATCGATACTTGAAAGATAATGAGGAATTACTTGTGTAAGATATGTGTGCGCTTTATTATCAAATGGATGTACATCATTAGGATTTCCCAATTCGTATCTATTTGTAGTAGAGTGTATAGAATCTGAAACTGTAGCATATCCTAATTGATCTTTAATAAAATTTGGTAAATTATATGAATTTTTTAATTTTGTACCAATACCTTTAGGTAATTTATCTGCAATCTTATCTATTACATTGTTTACAGTATCATCATTAGACCATTGAATAAGTTTTCTGTTAAATGCTGCTGGTAGTCCACGTATAGCATCATTAAATCTAGTCATTTGGTTTTTAGTTCCAAATGATGTCATAGAATTAACAATTCCTTCACGAACTAAACTTCCACCCATCATTTTAACAATTTGACTATTACTCATACCCATTGATTTTAATGGTTCCATTGCAGAAAGGAATGTTTTTATACCATCAATAGCTCCACCAGCTGAGTTAGCCATAGAATTTTCTGTGAAATTTTTAAGAAATGCTTTTTTGTTAAATCTAGTTCCATCTCCATAAATCGCAGCAAATTCTGATTCTTTTTTATTTTCTTCTACAGTTTTGGGTCTAGTTGTTGACCATATAGATCCTCTAATCTCTTTAACCATTGCTGCTAAATCTTGCGAAAATGCCAATGATTTAGCAGAATATTCCATCTGAGCACGTAATGAAATGTTATTTTGTTCTATCTGTTTACCAATATTAGTAGCAATATTTTTAAGAACTGCCATTTTTTGTCTATGACGTTCATTTTCTATTTCAATATTCTGAGAAAATAATATTGCTTCATTTTTAATTTGAGCTTGAGCAGCTCCAACTACTGTAGAACGTAATTTTGTATTAGATTTTAAAGTTGCTAAAGTACTTGCTGCTTCTGCTTTAACTATAGTTTCAGAAGTTGAAATGTGGCTACTTACAGATCCGCCAGAATCTCCACCATCAAAACCAGAGTCGAAATCATCATTTCCAAATTCCGAAGAATCAAATGTGACATCTCCACCATCAAAACTAAATCCAGAATCATCACCAAACATGTCACCAAAAGCATTACCCATGTCATTGTCTTCTTCTTCAGTTTTGACAAAATAACCTGTTTTTATAGCTTTTTTAGCATCATTTGAAATATCTTTAACAATATCTTTTGCAGCATTTTTATATTCTGTTGCTTTTTGCTTAGCCAGAGTCATAGCTTGTTTGGCGCTAACTCGTGAACCTGCATCTGAATTATCGAAAATTTGTTCTTCAAGATCGAAAACAGCAGGATATAATTGTTTATTTACTTTAACACCAAGATTCAATACGGATTTAGCTACATTTTTTAAATAGCCTTTGACTCCTTTAGGAGCCGTATCATTTTTACCAGGATCTTCTAATGGGAAAAATTCATCCATCCCACCTGTATCAAATGAAAAAGAGTCATCTAAATCATTTTTTGCTTTTTTCATAGTAATAGCTCCTCATTAGGTATATATCAATGTCGTTTGTGACAATAAATCGAACTTTTTTGTTTAACCCCTTCCCCCCGATAATCATATATTATATTAATGTAAGATAAAGACTTATAATAGTCTTTTTATATTAAATATTCATATTATAGGAGTATAAATATGGATGAAATAAAGTATATTAAATATACTACACCATATGGAGATTTTGAATTTCCATATTTTGAAAATTCTCTTGATCAATATCAATCTATAGTAAATGGATTTGTTAAGACTAATGCCGAATCCAAAGCTGAATGTGAAAGAATTGAAAAAGAAGGAGAAGAAAAACGCAAGACTAGAGAGCAAACATGGAGTCATGTGAAAACATTAGCTCCTGTTGTTATTGATCATGTATTCAAATCTGCAGTTTCTGCAGCAGCTGATTATTACCGTGAGAAACAGGAACGTGAAGCTGAAAAAGAAAAGCAGGAAACATTTGATCAATTAGATCTTTCTGGCGGTAATAAACCAGAAAAGTAAAAATATAAAAGAAGGGGATTTCTCCCCTTCTTTTTTTAGATCAATTATCCTCTAAGAGGATCAGAATATTTAGTTGAACTGAAGCTATCAACATCACTAATATTCTCAACGAATGTCTGGTTCTTAGATGGTACCTGAGCACTATCAAGACCATATTTAGTGATTGTGTTGATACGAGTTGTTTTAACGTCTTCAGTGTAAACTGTTCCAACGTTATCACCACTCATCTTGTCAGATTGAGCCAAAGACATACCTTTAATAGTTTCATTTGACTCTGTAGCACCAGAAATGTTTCCAATATATTTGTCATACATGTAAGCAGGAAGCATCTGATCAAAGTAACTCTGACCAGCAAGACCTGTACCAGCAACAATATATTTTGCAAGAATGTTGCATTCTGGTCCATCTTGGAAAATACCTGTAAGTTCAACTGTACGATCAGCTACAGCTGTATCTGAACCAATTTCACCTGAGTTAAAGATATCTTTTCCATCAGGTGACGTTGGCCAAACGTCGTGCCAAATACAAGAATATTCAATATCACCAGGTCTTGCAGTAGGACCAAGGAATACATAAATAAGTGTACCTGAATAGTTAGCACGAATGAAACGAAGATTCTTACCATACATATGGTGAATATTTGTTTCAGGGTCTGTAATACCATACATCCAATAACGCATAAGTTTACCAAGACCATCACCAGTACAAGTAATAGTTGTTAACTCAACGTTTTTGTTATTTTGTTTCAAGTTACCAGGAAAGTCCATTTCTGATTGGTTAGCACCGAACTGAACAGTTCCAGAAACTGCTAACTGGTTACTTGAAATTCCAGATACTGATTTAACAGCATTTTCCAAGAAGAATTTAAGGTATTTTACTGCAACAGCATTAAAGAAAGTAGGAACTTTCAACCATTTAACAATAAATTTACCAGCACGAATAGGTTCAAGAGCTCCCAAATAGTTAGGGTCATTTGTACGAACACCATTCTGTGAAAGAAGATTGTCGAATACGGATGATGCCATACCAACGGTTGTGTTATCCCAACCGAGGACATCATGATGCATACCGTCGATACCACCAATACCATATCCAACATCAGGATCTTTACGATAGATTCCATCAATAGTTGTATCTGCCATAATTCATTTCCTCCAATGTTAGTCTTTTCTATCAACGGTAATAGTACATTGCCATGTTTCAAAGATATCTGGGAATGTAACATACACATCACAAGTAGCCATATTGATAAGCTTATCACGATCTGTTTGATAAAGATCTACAGTAATTTCAACGTTTGATGGATATCTAGCACCAATCTTTGAAACAATTTCTGAAGTAGCTTTTTCAATAGCTGCATCTGCACCAGCTGTATCGAATGTATATTTAACAAGGATAAGTTTGATGATGCGGCGAATATCATTTACAATGATACCATTTCTAAATTCAGAGAGTTTAGATGTTGGTTCATAATATTGACTTGCATTTGAGAAGAAATAAACATTCTTACCAGTATAGTTACCAAATGCTGGAGTACTAAGAGCTTTTCCAAGATCTGTTGCCCAGTAAAGTTTTGTCTGTTTTGCAAGTTTTTCTTGATATCCGATTGGTTTAGACTGTTCAATAACCCAGTCAAATATTGTTTTACGAACACAACCAGCATCACCATTCTGCTGACCAGCATATACTGAGAAAGGAGAAAGTTTATAAAGACGTGTAAGTCCATATGCCATTTCATATGTACCAGTAACACGAACATTTACAGTTCTATCTACAGTAATACCAGCATGAGGAACAATAGCAAAGTTTTCAGAACCATCTGTATCAATAAAATTCTGAATACCTTTAGCAACACCAACAGCTTCTTCCAATGTATCACAGAAACCACAGTCAAATACTACACACATGTCACGACGCCAGTTAATAACGCCAGCCATAGCTTTCTTAACTTCCATACTGTAGTTAGCATCATAAATGATACCTGCATCACATTTAAGAACGTTAAGGAATGTTGATTTATCAACATCACCATTAAAGAACTTAATAAGAAGAAGGTCTTTAGCAGCCTGAAGATCTTCACCAGTAAGAGTTCCTAATTCACCATCTGAACCATTTTTCATGTATACATAATTTGAAAGATCTGCTTTTGTTAAATCTGTTGAAACAACAACATTATCATATTCATATCCTTCTTTGTCAAGACCATTAACAAAGTCGAAATCAGCAACAGATGTAGGAGTTCTAAGAGTGTAATCTGGATCAAGACCTTCTGAAACAGCTTGTTCCTCTCCAAGAATTTCTTCAATAGTTTTTGCCAAAACATCATAATTTTCTTGATAATATTCAATCTGAATTTGTTTTCTCTGCTGTCTAGAATCAAGATTTTGATAAATGTTTTGGAGACCCTCAATTGAATCTACAAGTTTAGAAATTGTAGCATAAGGGTTAAATGAAAATGAAAGACCATTACAAATGTCAAGAGTAGAAACTCCCTTAGATGTTTTCTTAACCATAAACATCTGATAACGACGACCATCATTAACTTTTTCATCACGTGCAAAGTCATTAATGATTCTCAATCCATAATCGTCACCAGCTTTACCATTTGCATAGTAATTCATAAAGAATAATGGAATCATTGTGAATCCATCATCATCTGTAGCGACAGTTTTGAAATGTTTTGCTAAACGTGCTGCTGTAGGATAACGAGCCATTGTTTCAGCATCAGCATATTCTACAGCCATTTTAACTTCAATACCTGTAGTTTTAGCTTCAACATAAACTTCGCTACCATCTTCACCAGTTTCTTTAACTGTTAATGGGATTTTTTCACCATGCTCATCTCTTATAAAGTTACCATAACCATCGCGTTTATACAATGTTATAGCATCGGCTTTTTTAATACCTACTTTAAGTACAAGATGAGATGCAGTAGCGTCTTCAGAAAGCAAACGGCAAACATATGCTGTACCACCAGCATTAACAACCTGTTCTGCATTCAAGTTCTGTTGACCATATACATTGATATCCAAGAAATCATCGCCATAATGTCTAAGAATGGTACCAAGACCAGTTTCCTCAACAATAGTATTGTCTTTACCATCAGAAGTAAAAACAGGGTGCAATGAAGGAAGGATATTCAATGAAGTTGGTGTACTTGGAACGATTCTGGCAGAATTGTCTCTAAGCGTAATACTCTGAATACCAAATCCACTATCTTCAATAGCCATAATGGTTTCCTCCTAGGTAGGATAAAATTTTTGATTGAATATTCAATTAATTAATAGATAGCACTTAACAAACGTATCTATATAATTTCACACTATTAAATATATTAATATGTTAAAAATTACAACTTTTCATTCATATTATAGTAAAAACTAGATAACAAGCATATGTATTCCATAAAATACATATTATATTAATGGAGGTTATAAAATGAAAAGATATTTATTCATTTTAATCATGGTTATTTCAATGACCAACTGTATCTTTAGTAAAGATTCATTACCACGATTTATTTACAACGAGTCTAAAGAAAGTGTTTTTACAATTCCTACAAGAAACGATTTCTATGAGGAATTTTTTAAGGATAATATTCCAGAAGAATATTGTGACGCATTTTTATATTATACAAAAGAAGATCCTAGTATTAGACCATATTTTTATTCTATTATGGTGCACGAAAGTGGCAATTTTACGTCTTTTGTAAACGAAAACAAGAATGGATCAATAGATTATGGTCCAAGTCAACTAAATAGTGATAACTTGAAGAATGAGTATTTCATGTATTTATATGAACCAAAAGATAAATCAATGATAAATTCAAAATATACTTACTATATGGTTATAACTATCAATTTTTACATGGATTTAGTTGCTAAACATGGACAAGAATACGCATTATATGCCTACAATGGCGGTGAACGATGTGTCAATCTAATTAAGAATGATTCAAAAGAAGCTAAATATACATCACTACTAAACAATGTAAAGGCATATAATAAAAACGTAAATAAACAAATTTCTAAAACTCTTAAGCTATTAGATGAATATGCTGATAAAAGAGAAATAGAAGTTCAAAAGCAACTGAAAGATTTATCAGATATAGCTATGAAAAACACACCAAATGTGTCACCAAAATCACATAAAAAGCAATTATTCAGCAAATCCACGATCTTCAATAATATCCATCATTACGGAAACTATATCTGTCGTTATTTCATCAGACGTAAGAAGTATCTTGCTAATCTTGAGAGTAAAGAATTCGTAGTCGATAGACATCCTATCATTAATATGCTCGAGATAAAGTTTGGATAAAATTTCGTTACCTGGCGATCCTAAAAGAGCTATTTCAAAGTAGTATTCAGGAAATATTCCTTGTTCGGCTATATAACCTATATAGTCGGACACTACTTTGTATGTAATAGCTTCTGAACCTATTTTTTTCTTAAAATAATCTAAACTAAGTTCACTATAACCAGGAATACCTTCTTCAAATTCAGGACCCAATAATTGTAAACCAACTATATAATTAAGCATATAATCTGAAAAATTAGTAATAAATACTCTATACATATCATAACATAAAGAGATATCTGGAGATCGTAAACTCATTCCTAATGTTTCACTAAATGTATAATTGATATTATTTACAAATAAATCCAATTTCATTTTATCCAATTGTGTTAAATCTGGATTACCCATAATAGATAAATCTTCAACACTATCAATGTCGGAAACACCTAATTCTTTTTCAACAAATTCTGCTATATAATCTGTTTGAAATCTTTCAGGCTGTATAGAAGCAGCCTGATTTCTTATATTATTTTTATATTCTTCAAGAGAATCATTTATTTCATCTAATTCTTGTCTATCAGATCCTTGTTCAATATATTCATCACTTTCATCGAATTCATCTTCATTATCAAAATCAATGTTTTCCATAAATGACAATGCCTCCATCATAATTATTAAAAAGTATATTCTTTTGTCGTCGATTAAAAAATTTAATGTATACATATTATATTCATAGAAATTTATCAAGTAAGGAGAAATACTTATGAATAAAGAGATAATTAATGGTAACATCAAAGTAATTGATGCGTTTTTAGACAGAGATCATAATGGAGATATTGAAAAATTAGCGATGTCTACATTCGAAAGTTTAAGATATTCATTAGATCCAGAGAAATCTGTAGCAATGAGTAAACTATTTTTGTGCAAAATCAAATCTATTATTGAGAAATATCCAGAATTTTTATCAGCACCTGCATCGATAAAATATCATGGTAATTATATCGGTGGATTGATTGATCATTCATTTACTGTTTATAAAAATGCTTTGCTTATTTCTGAATCATTTAGATTAACTATTGATGATTTGAATCCTATAGCTATTATATTTCATGATTTGTGTAAATGTAATAGATATGTGTGTAAATGTGGTAAACTCATGTATAATAATGAATATGTTGGTATTGAACATGGTGCTGAATCTTTACGACGCTTATTATTAATTGATGGTGTAAAAGATCTTCTTCCAGATCCTTGGCAATTGGCTATAGCCTATCATATGGGAACATTTGATAAAGCTGATCAAGAAATTAAAAACTATAGTAATTATTGTGAAAGATTCCCTGAAGTATTGTTATTACATCATGCTGATATGATGGCTGCAAAAATTAACAAAATTTAATAAAAATAAGGAGGTATAAAACCTCCTTATTTTTTTTATTTGTTTAACCCATACATATTTTAATCATATATTATATTAATGTAGGATAAAGACTTATAATAGTCTTTATATCAAATATTCATATTATAGGAGTATAAATATGAGCGAAGAATTTAAAACATTGGAAACACCATATGGGATATTCAAATATCCTGTATGTGAAGGTGATGAAGTTCATCTTAAAGACATTGTAGATTATACTATAGCTATGATGGAAAAGAATGGTGAACAAGAACGTCTTCAAATTCAAAAAGAAGGAGAAGAAAAGCGTAAAAATAGACAACAAATGTGGGATAATGCTAAAGTATTAGCTCCTGTTGTTATCGATAAAGCGCTTAAGAGTGCTGTTTCTGCAGCAGTTGAGTATTACCGTGAGAAACAGGAACATGAAGCTGAAAAAGAAAAACAAGAAACATTTGATAAACTTGATATTGGAAATGATTCAAATAAATAAGGAGAGATAAATATGATAAGATTTTTCAAAAGATTTTTTAGAACTATCATTGTGTATTTATACACATTATACGTGTTTGTAACCCATATAACGAAAATATCAGAATATAGGTCAAAACATGCATATGGTAACCTAAAAAAGTGGGAAAACTATTGAAAAAATAAAACCGAAAGCAGTTCTTTATAGAACTGTGAGTAGGTTTTATTTTTTTTTTCTTATAAGTTGATAATTTAATATAAAGGTTGTAATATGATTCAATTTAACACAAAAAATAAATCATTTCTCAAAATGCATTATATTTTAAAAGAAATGGGTATTAAAAATAATGCATTTTTCTTACAATTATATGACGAAACTTTAGCAGATATAGATCCTTTAAACGAAGATCAACTTACAGATGAACAAAAACTTCGTGTACATATAGAAATTTCAAAAAATCCATGGTATTTCTTTAGAGAAATTATTAAAATTCCAGCGACCGATATCAAATTAGATTTTGAGCTAACTAGAGCCACATTAGCTATTTTATGGTCATTGATAAACGATTTACATTCGTATGTTGTTATTCCTCGACAGTGTTATAAATCATATACAGTAGCAAGTTTTTATACATGGCTTATCTATTGGGGAGCAAAGAACTTTAATGCAGCATTTTTTGGAAATAATGATGGTCTTGTAACCCAAAATTTAACGCGTGTAAAGGATATTAGAGAATCTTTACCAAAATATTTGAATTTGAAATCAAATGTAGACACAGATAATCAACACAGCATTGTTTACCGAGCAGGCGAATTTACTAATACAATTATAACTCGCGCACCTGGTATGAATGAAGATGCTGCAAATAACGTTGGTCGTGGTGCTTCTACTATGGGACAATGGTATGATGAGTTTGCATTTATTCCTTATATTTGGGTGCAATATGGCGCTGCTATTCCTGCTTATTCTACAGTTTCTAAAGCTGCAGAAAGAAATGGTTCTCATCACCATATTATTATTACTACTACTGCAGCAAATAAAAAATCAAAATCTGGTGGATGGGCATATGATTTCTTTCAATCTTGTGCTCCATTTACAGAATTATTATATGATAAAGTAATAAAAGATTCTTATGGAAATATTTTATCTATAGATAAAGGTGAAGTATTAGATTATATTAAGAATAATAATACTGGTCAAGCATTTTTAAAAATAGAATTCCAATGGTATGAGTTAAGTAAACCAATAACATATTTGGATGATATGCGTGGACAAATGTCTGGTCTTGATGAATTTGCTCGCGGTATATTGAATCAATGGACAGATTCTAATGAAGATCACCCATTAGGTCAAGAACGCATCCAAAAACTTATGGAAACTATTGTAGAACCTGTAAAAATCATAATGGTAGATAAAATTTATGTTTGTAAATTCTATAAAGATCCAGATTGGTGTAAAGTTCATTCTTATCACATTGTTTTTGGTATGGACTGTGGTGGAAACCAGCGACGAGACTATTCAACACTTGTAGGTATGGATGTTACTAATTCAGAAGTAGTATTCACTATGAGAGTAAATTCTGCTTCGGTAAATCGTTTTGCAAGAGCAGTTGCATATATTTTACTATATTTGTTTCCTAAAGGTATTCTTGTTGGAGAACGCAACTATGTAGGATTACCTGTTCTTGAAACTATTTCTGAAATTATAGGACGTACTAGAATATATAGAGATCCAAAAGATGATAATTTAGGTGTTATGTTACTACATAATTTGAGAAAAATTATGTATGGGGATATTATACGTGTTTCGGTTTATGATTTAGGTTATAACATACATGATAAAACTATTATAGATGAAATTGCTGGACTTATAACAGATAAAAATGGTAGAATTGACCATAAACAAAATGGTGGTCATGACGATTTGTTGATAGCATATCTGTATTGTAGATGGTTTGTTATGTATTGTAAAACTAAGCGGAAATATATTGATGAAATATATTTTAACTCTAAGTTAAATGATTTTAGTGAAAATTTTGAGGACCCAATGCTTATGGAAGGATATAATAGTGACAGAGCTGCTATGGATTTGGTATATACCAATAGTAATTATCAACAAATATATGAAAAACAATTCAATAGAAAAGATAGATCAAATGAATACTTGAATACAAGTATTAAACACTCAATCGATCAAGCTATGAATAATTCTATGTTTGATCCTAATAACTTTAGTTTTGATTCATATATTAATGGATATGAAAATGAACCTAAAATTACCGAAGATGATATTTCTGTTGACTATATCGCTGATGAAAATAAAGATAAAGTACATGAATATAGCGAAAATCTAGATAAAGATGATCCTGATAAAATATCAAAAGAAACTGAAGAACTTAGAGATAAATCTAATGATATAAAAGAATTATTTAAAGTCGATTTTTATTTAAGATAAAAAAAATAATCCAGAGGCACTTAGCCTCTGGAATTTTATTTATTTTATTTCATATTGAGCATAAATGTTATTTTCAGCATCACGTTCAAGATATCTAAGTTCATCAGGTCTTAACTTTCGAACTTGTCCATCAAAAACTCTATCATTTGTGAAATTAGCTCTGTTTTTACGTCTTGAATTATCATTTGATGATCCTGGTATATCGCAATCATTCAATATAAAACCAAGTTTACATACGAATTTTGCTGCAGGTTTCAAAATATTCTTATAGGTGTAATATGCAATTACTCCACCTACAATTAACGTACTTACAAATTTAATTCCAAAACTTTGAGAATTATTTGATTTATTATTTTTTACAGTCGAATATCTAGGTTGATAACCTTTTGATTTAGACTCATCAAACATTTTGTTAAATTCATTGGCTGCTCCATAATTATTCACGATATTGTTTTTACAAATCGTTTTATCTCAAAGACGAAGTATTATAATGAACAATTATCATAAATCGTCTTGAATGAGAAATCTTTAATTCTTGAATTATCCATTGACCAAGCTGATACAGAATTTGTTCCAGTGATTAGAAAAAAGTTATCTCGATCATTTTTAGGTATTTTTGAATACGCTTCAATAATATCGTAAAGAATATCTTTTTTACTCACCAGTTTGGAAATTAAATTTCTGATAAATTTCACGACTTGTATCCTCCTATTAATAGTTTTATTTGGATAAAGACAATAATTTGTATTTATGTATCAACGATACATAAATACTTGTCTTCAGCTCATTTATATAATATATAAATGATCCATTTTTAATAAGATTTTACAGTTTGTTAATCAGAATCATCATCATCTAATTCCAATATGTTCCCTTCATACGAATTTATACCGAATCTCAAATAAATTGAATCGAATATCCTGCGGGTAACACCTTTTACATCATATCTAGGGAAATCTTTAAGATCATCCCAGTCATCCATATCTAATTTTTCAAAAACACCATTCCAAAGATCATATTCATTAAAAGACCCTATATGAGGAGGAGTATATTCGTCCCATTGTGGTCTCATAGCTTTAACACCTAAAATTGTTCGATTAGAAGAATCATCTTTTAATCCTTCCAATTTAGATACACTATCATACAAGAATCCTCTTACATATTTACCACTATCATGTCGTCCATCATACCCTACATCACCAGTAACGGCTCTAATAGGATCTATATAATTTGCAACATATGATTTATTAGGAAACTTATTTGGTTTATATTCCAAGAATGATGTCAATGTACCTGATGAAGAAATAATTAAATTTAATATAGATGTAGTTTTTCTAGCAACACTCATACTTAACTTATGTGTAGCAGGAGTTTTTTCCATATTAGCAATCTTTACCATACAATTACTCAATATATTGAACATATTAGTAACTTCTATCCAGAAATCTTTTTTACTAATGGAAAGATGTTTAATGACTTTATCAGCATATTTATCATCATTATATAATCTAATAGTATCTTTAAAACGTAAAACACAATCTGTAAAGAAACTTTTACAATCATAATCATCCAAACTATTGATAATATTTGATAATTCATTAATCATTTCTAATTCACCAAGTTCACTTTTTGTAATAGTGAGATTTCTATGACCATCTCTAATAAGTACATATGTAAACTCATAGAAAGCTGTAAATGCTCTTGAGAATAATGATCTAATTAAAGATATCATAGCATCCATATTATCAACGCCATTATTTCTATCAATATTACTAGACATGTTATTGATAAATGTTGATGGATCTCCCATACTTAATGAAGTTTCTATTAACATGTTATTAGATTCAGTAGTTCCATCAAAGATATTAGCATAATCAAATCTCATACCATTGATAGATTCTTTCATCTTATACATGATATTTTTAACAGATGAGCTATCACAAAGTTTAAGATAAGTATCATTAAACTTGTTAATAAATTGATTCCACCCATTTTGAACCATATGTCTATTGCTTAACAGAGTTAAAGCAACATTTTTGCTCAATTGATCACATGTATGTGGACCAAAATCTTTAACAACAGTCTCAATAAATGAACGTTCATTAACAAATGTATCTTCGTTATATTCTTTCATAGAAAGAATAATATATCTACATACTGAATCAATATCTACCAAAACATTATATTTTGTCAATGGATATGTACCATCATTTCCTGAATTAATAACATTTTTAGATACACCGATTAATATTGGTTGAATTTTATACTTAATTCCATCGTACCAATGGAAAAAATTTCCACCAATATTAAGCATATCTAAGAAAGAATTTTCAATATCCAAAGATATAAGTTTATCATCGTCCCAAGTAGTTTTTGAACCATTATTTAAAGTATTTCTATATTCAGTAACCTTAAGAATATAGTTTTTTGAGTTAATAATAAGGTTTAAATCAAAATTACCATTGAGCTTAGTAATTAAGCTTAAAAAATCAACAAATTCATAGAAAGAAGTATATCCAAAAGGTCGTTCTTCTTCTATTTTAGTTAAATTGTGATTATTCCAACGATGACCATCACCTTTAGCTATCATTTTTTCATATTCTTCAGGAGATGCATCTTTTAATTTAGCCCAGTTTTTATACATATCGTACACAAGACTTGCACCAAGTTCAAGAATACCTTGAGTTTGAAGATTCATTTCTGTATAAAATTCATATATGGCTTTAGGATAAACATTAGTTTTCAATCCTAAATATGAATCTTTAATAGACCCATCAGTGCCAACTTCCCGAACTTTATTTATGCGATTATATTGATTATCCATAGATGTGGAATAATCAGAAGCTTTCCAAAACATATTATCTGGAACATCGTTGTCATATGATGTTTTCGCAACTATATTATCACTCATTTCTTTTTCTCCTTATCGGATGATTTAGATTTATTTTTAGAAGAGTTAACTACCCATCCTTGTTTTGACGCTTTAACTTGCTGTTCAAAAGTATTCATGGGAGTATATTTTGGTTTTTTCATAAATATTCTCCTATATAATAATGTTTCCAAAAATTAATTACTTCAAATTACATTATAAAATAAGATATTCGTTTTGCGTGTTATGATTAAAGAAATCATAATTCAATACCAAGATATTATAAAAAATATTGGTGCTGAATCATTTTCTAATTCTACTGATCTTATACTTGAAGTTGAAGATTATACTATTAGAAAATCCATTAATCAATAATCCACAAATATAAAAGAAGGGGATTTCTCCCCTTCTTTTTTTTTAGTTTACACTAAATTACTCACCAACATGAGTTACTTCGTAGCCAGTTTTGCTGTTTGAAACCTGAGCAGCGAAGTTGTTAACAATCTGACCTTCAGCCATAACACCATCAATATGGTACTGAACAGCAGCGGCAGCAAAGTTACCACGGAATTCACGACCACCAATAACGATAGCAGTTCTGTTAGGATTGTCAGCATCAATAGCAGTAAACATACGAATAGCGTGTGGATAGTAAACAA
>Ga0326511_10001261_pt1 | contig 21293 bp, 16 predicted proteins | sample 0_2496_0518_D_FD_203701 | JGI IMG/M metagenome (GOLD analysis project Ga0326511, IMG submission 203701) | Bovine rumen microbial communities from UC Davis, California, United States - 0_2496_0518 | ecosystem: Host-associated > Mammals > Digestive system > Stomach > Rumen | place: USA... | reverse complement strand
ACGATAGATGAAGAATTAAATGCTAACTCTAATCTCATAAGAATATTAAATACTAGTTTGGAACACGATCGTTCTATGAGACAAAAAGCTTCTTCACTATTGGCAGATATTGAAAAAGATTTAAAACCATCATTAGAAAAGATGAATCAATTACAAGAAAAGAAGGATTCATTTGATTCTATTAATATTAGGTTAAAACAACTTAATTCAGACGTTGCACAAAATCAATCAAGATTAATATTATTAGATGGGCAATTTAATGAAGTAAGTGAAAAGAAAGAATCCATCAGAAGAGCTATAGCTTTAATAAAGGATTATAGAAATCAATTACAGCTCTATGAAGATAATTATGGTTTATTAGAAAAGATTAAATATTATTCTGCACCTACGACTGGGATATCTACTGTATATATTCAGATTTATATGAATAATATTCTTAAGAATGCGAATGAATTATTATGCACATTATTTGATGGTGAGTTTATATTACAACCATTCATAATAGATGAGAATGAATTCAAAATCCCATGCGTTGGTTCAGGTTTACCTCATGACGATGTGTCAAGTATGAGTAGTGCTCAAAGAAGTATGATATCTACTATCATTCAAGCAAGTATGTTGATGGCATCTCAATCAAAATATAATATACTGAAATTGGATGAGATAGATGGAGCTCTTGATTCATCTAATAGGTCTAGTTTTAGTAATATTATTGACAGATTTATGACGATGTTAAATTGTGAGCAGATTTTCATTATATCTCATAATTCTGAATTAGATACATCGTCTATGGATATAATATCTTTAAAGGGTTCTGATAATATGTATGGAAATATCATTTGGAAATATTGATTTATATAGAGAGGGCTTAGCCCTCTCTATTATTTTTTAATATCCCGCCATATCTGAATTGCCATTAATAACTACAAGCGGATATGTTACTCCTCTATTTGGATCTTTAGCGTATCCTCCTCTAAGATTAATATCTATTTCATATATAGTAGATTCATCTGGTTTCTCTACATTTGGAACAGATTGTCTTGTATTCTTATCTACAACATCAAACCATCTATTTCCAGAGGCTGCATCATAACATAAGACTGTATCTATTTGACCCTTAGCCTCTAATATCATTCTATTCTGTGCAGGACTTCCTCCAGCCATATAATCCGCGCCCATTTGATCAGATGAACCTATTGGCATTCTCATATCGGCAATACCATTAGCTACGGTTAGATCTTGTAACGATGGCGCTAATGATGGACCAACGCCCACAGGCGTATTAATAAATGCATTATACATATTTGCGATCTGTTGGTTTTCATCTTGTTCGTTGGTTTGGTTCTTCATAAGCTGCTGACGTTTTAACTCATAATCAAGAGCTTTAGATCTAATATTATTTTTTTCTTTTATGGCTGAAATTTTTGTATTGATTAATCCGCCCATAACTTCAGTAACGCCTACAATTGTATTAAATTTGTTTTTTAATGTTTTAGAACCTTTTATAGTTTGAAGATCGGTGAACAAAGATGAATTTAATGTATCTATTTCAACAATAGCATTGTCTAATTGTGTCGTAGTATCAGTAAACGCTGCGGTGTATGGAGTTGATGTTGTAATAAATGTAGCAGAAGTAATCTGATCTATTGGTGGAATAACCGCAACATCAGTACTTTCGCTAGTATCGGTCTTCTTTTTACGATATGAACGTTTTTTGGGTGGTGTGCTATCTTCAGACTGGTCTATTTGCACGTTGAGAGGAACCTTTTTACTTTCACCGGGCTTTTCATAAAATTGTGTAAAATCAAAATCTGCCATTTTTATAATATCCTCCATTGGTTTTTACTTATATGTAAAAGTGGATAAAATATACTAGGGGCACCCGCACCCCTAGAAGATTGCAGTATTAGCGGAGTTATTATAATAACGTTATGTTTTATCTGTTTTAAGAAGAAATCAAAAATGGTTACATAATATAATATAGTACTTCGGGTATAATACTATATTTTATTATATAAATGTTATTGTAACAAAAATATAAATGGAGGTTTGTATTATGAACGATGAAAGATTATTTAACGAAGAAATGGATCAAGGGGCATTATTTAGAATTAAAGGGCATCATTATGGAGATAATTTGTCTTGTTTAAATGTGATGTATCATAAAAGAACAAGAGATGATGAGGGTAAACTTGGCCCAGATTCAATAGATATAATATATAAAGATTTAGACACGGGAGAAAAGGGTGTTCACCATATAAATAATCCAAAATATGTTTATTATATGGCTAAACCACAATATGCAACAACTTATAATAGATTCTATGCTCCGGTAGATGAATTATATTCTATTAAGGTGGAATATAAAAATTTGAGAAAAAGCATTGCAGAACGCTTAGGGGGCAAAGCTTTAACAGATTATCAATATTATATAGAAACCGGACAATATACGAAAACGGATTTTCTATTTAGAGATCCTAGAGTGTTTATGGCTGACATGAATATTGAGGATCATTATAGATTCCATTTTAATCTATTATATCAAAATAATACATTTGCACCAACTAAGATGTATATAGATATTGAGGTTGATACAATTGATATGATAGATGAAGATTTCCCATCGCCGGGGCGTTATCCGGTGAATGCATGTTCACTATTAGATGAAAATAGTAAAACCATCTTCACGTTATTATTAGAGAATTATAATAATAAATTGATAGATGATTTTAAGTCTGAAGAACATGTGGTAGATTCTATAAAAGATAGAATGAAAGAGAAGATGGGTGATAAATATAGTGAAAGCGGTATTGATAAATTCAAAATCCAAGTCGCATTTTATGATGAAGAGGTTAAATTAATACATACAATTTTCAATATCATCAATACCCTTAAACCAGACTTTGTATTAGCGTGGAATATGGCATTCGATATCCCATACTTAATAAATAGAATAGCATCATTAGGTTATAATCCAACCTATATGGTTTGTCATAAAGATTTTAAAATTAAGGAATGCTATTATTATTTAGATCAAAGGGCTAAGAAGTTTGAAGAAAAGGGAGATTTTGCTCAGATTTCTTCTTACAGTGTATTCATTGACCAATTAATAACATTTGCATCTAGACGTAAAGGACAGAGACAAATACCAAGTTATAAATTGGACTTTGTGTCTACATATATAGCGGGTATAGGTAAATATGATTATAGTCATATTACAACAAAAATTGCAGAATTACCTTATAAAGACTATAAAGTATTCGTAACATACAATATTCTAGACGTTGTTTGCCAGTATTTAATAGAACAAAAGACATCTGATGTTGATTTTGTGTTAAATGTAGCAATAGACAATAATGTTAGATATTCAAAAGTTCATAGACAGACTACATATCTTGTCAATGGTGGTATTAAAACATTCTATGAGCGTGGATTGATTATGGGATGCAATATCAATAAACATAATACCAAGACAGAGTTTGCCGGGGCATTTGTCGCAGATCCAATTAAGGTTAGCGATAAACCCAAAATGACAATTTATGGTAATCCCGTAAATATATGTGATAATTGTGTAGACTTTGACTATGCTAGGCTATATCCATCAATAATCGAAGAGAATAATGTTGCACCATTTACACAATATGGGAAGATTGTTATAGAAGAAAAAATCAATCCAGATGAAAATCGATTCAATAATCCATATTTTGATAGAAGTGTTAAATTTATGGAAGATTATATTTCTGGAGATGTGTTAAATTTCTGTCATAGATATCTCGGATATGCATTATATACGGAAATGATAAGCGACATATTAGAATATTTTACAACTATAAGAATGCCAAATTATCCTATAGATGGATGTGGGCATTGTCAAATAAATTTAGATAAGAAAATAATGGCAATGTATATTCCTATTGAAGACAGTGGCAAGAAAATAATGTGTTCTATAATAAAGGAGAAACCTAATGATACTAACATCGAGTGATCTTATAAATATAAGAGACATAGCCAAGCAATTAAAGGCAAGGAATTTTGTAGTCTATTATAATAGAATAATATCATTAGACAATTTTCCTACTATATATGGATATATACAATTTGATCCAATGATGCTACATGATATAATAAATATACCATTAGTGTTCTCATATTCCGAATTGAATAAATTCTGTAAAACGATTCCATTGGAATCATTTATAGAATATAATGAATCATATAAAATTAAATATATTAGAAATGGAGATAATTTATTAACAATATCTCCAATGAATGAATATGAGTTAGTTAACATTCAAAATCGTATAAATTACATTCAAAAAAATTATATACCAATATATAATAATACAGATATTACATCAGAGATGCAACCATTAAAAGATATGACAATCAATGATGGTTGCATAATGATTCCAATATGTGGAATCATTGTATCTTTATCACCCACTTTATTTAAATTAAATAAAGCTGATAAAGTATATGTATCTATATTTGATTATTCTATAGATTCATATGTATTTAAATATATGATTAATAATAAGAATAATCAAATAGTATACTTTGTAAATTATCTAAAATTATAGGAGGTGTATATGAAATATACTTTGGAAGAAACCTTTAATATGCATATTGATGAGAAATGCAGTACTGAATATGTAGGGCAGTTTATACAGTACTTATATTATTATTTAGATAAATTAAAACGAATAGATCCAGATTCTATTGTTTACGCATACTATCATGAGAATTGGGGTGTCTTAATTTATTCATACAGAAAAAACAATAAACTTGCTCATGTTAGAATAAAAGAAATGAAGGAATTTGAAAAATATACAATAATAAATAATGATGAATCCATTGATATGGCTTCATTATTTGGTTCATTAATATATATTTTCGATAGTCCGCATGTAGATATGAAAAATAAACGTGCGGTATTAAGAAAAGATGGCGATATACTAGTTATCACTATAAAACAAATAGGAGATGTAAAATGAAAATTTGGTTATATGAAGTAGATTTTGATCATGAAAATATGAGACGTATTAATATAAGAGAACGGGTTAATGAAAGAGAACGGGCTACAGTTGAAGCAATACTATTCAATTATATGAGTCAATTGGAAGAAGTTGATGAAGGCGCATATGTCATTGTGCATAAACATAAAGAAGATGGTGAAGATTGTTTTCAGTTTACTTCATATAGAACTAATTGGTTTACAATTGAAATTAATGAATATGAAAAAATTTCAGACCGATTTGCAAGATACATAACAACATATAATGATTATTCTGAATTTTATGAATCATTCTTTGATATAAATATGCCTTGTTGTAAAACATTTAAGCTTGTTAAAAAATGTAATGATCTTTATATTGGGAAAAGGTATAATTAATAATAGGGGGTGTATATTATGAATCGTATTGTAGAACACGATTTAACAAGTGGGCACACATGTGTATTAATAATCAATCATGATCCCATATCATTTGAAATGGTGCTGTTTAGTTACATGAGCCAATTAGAAGAGGTTGATAAACATGCACATGTTACCATATATAAAGATGAATATGGTATCATGGTTTCTAGTTATAGAATGAATACAGATGATATTACACTTAGTGAATCTAATATGTCAGACTCATTTTTGAAATATACATTGGTAAATGACGATGTTGAGGAAAATTATGAGTCATTGTTCGACATTGACATGCCTTGTAATAAAACATTTAAGCTCGTTAAAGATTGTAATGATCTTTATATTGGGAAAATGTATAATTAATAATTTTAAATATATAATATAATAGTGATTAGATAATATAAGTACACTATATTATCTAATTAATATACTATTTTATAAAATATTTAAAATTATAGGAGATGAATATGTTTAATCGTATTATGGAACATGATGGTAGTGGTGGTGATTACGTAATATTAAGTCATAATGATCCCATATTATTTGAAATGGGGCTGTTTAGTTATATGAGTCAATTGGAAGAAGTTGATGAGCGTGCACGTGTTTTCATATATAAATATGAAGGCAATATTACAATTACTGCTTATAGAGTTATAAGAGATTTGTATATTACAGTTAATAAGTCTGATATGTCGGACTCATTTTCTGGATACACGTTAATAAATGGTGATGTCGAAGAAAGTTATGAATCATTATTCGACATCGACATACCTTGTAAGAAGACCGTGCTCCTTACAAAAAATGACCATGAGCTAATATTAAAGGTGGTATAGGTGGGGGTTATTCCCCACCTATATTATTTTTTCTTCCCAAAACATGAGAATAATATATTGAAAGGGGTTTTAACATATGCCTTCAGAAGAGAATAAACAAAAAAGAGTTCCACCATCTTTAAAAAATATGATATCTAATCTTAATTCAACAAGAAATGATATCTATAAATCTACTTATTATACAACAACTCAAAGTAGAGACGATTTGGATCAAGTTATAAAATCTGTTAATAATACAATTAAACAGATTATGGATGTTAATATTGATACCGTCGGAGAACCCAATATTGCTAGACTACTAGAAAGAATTTCTACTAAAAATGGTACAAGTGTAAATGATACTACAGAGGCATTTCAAAGAATATTTGGAGATGAAGATGCTTTAAATAATATTGCGTCTGGGTATATAGAAAATAGATGGGTTCAAGCATTTGATTCTGAGATAGAAGAAGTTCTTAGATATATGCCTAAGCTTAAAGAAGCCGTGGATGTAATGAGAGATAACGTATTATCTTCAGATTCATTCTCTAAAGAGTTTCTTTCTATTAAACCAACCATCCCTATGGATAACCGTACAGAATCACAGTTTATAAATAATATAGATGCAATAAAAGAAAAATATGATTTATCCAAATTAACTACTGAAATATATGAAACTACGGCTACATTTGGTGAACAATTTATATATTGTGTTCCATATGATAAAGCAATACAGAGATTGTTAGATACTAAAGCTAATACATCATATAATGCTGCGGTAAATACATTATTTAAAGAAAATGGTGATATTGTAATTGAAGGTGGAGCTATACAATCCAATGGCAAACCCAAGAAAAGATTTGTCCAACATTTTGATTCAAGAGATTATTCAGACTTTAAATTTAATTTTACATTTGAAGTTGATAATTCTAGAATAATATCATCTATAGTTGAAGAAGCTAAATATGAAAGAGAAGAGTCTAGACGTTTATTTATGGAAAGTTGCTCTGGAGAATATATGGTAGAGCACAATTTAAGAGATAAGTATGGAAGAATAATTACAGAATCACCAGACTCAACTCTTAGATTTGATAATTCTATGGATGCTGATATAGAATTAAAAAATAAACTTCCTGTACATCATAATTTTGATCATACTGTATATGATGATATGCCTATTCCTGAGGAAGATTCTACACCATCTGTTGATGGATTAAAAACAACCAATAGCACCAAATCCAAACTTTCAGAAATAAATGGATGTATCGTTCGTAAATTAAAAAGGTCTATGGTTGTACCAATTTTAATAGATAGTGAATCTAAAGTTTGTTTAGGATATAGATATTATGAGATAAAATATGATGATGATTCTTTATTTGATGAAGCATCAACAACAGCCAATGGTGCAATGATTAATACCATTACGGGACTAAGAAGTAATGGTAAGGCTGAAACATATGATGCAATGCAAAGAAGAGAAGAAATGCTCAGAGTTATCTCCGGTCAAATAGCTGACAGAATAGATGCAGATTTTATTAATAAAAATCAAGATTTAAAGAAAGAAATTTATTATATATTAAAATATAACGATGACCATAATTCACCATCGTCTATATCTAATATTAAATTAACATATATTCCTCCAGAAGATATTCATCATATCACATTTGATATAGATGAAAGGACTGGAAGAGGTGTATCAGATTTAGCATTGTCTCTTATTCCGGCTAAATTATTCGTTGCAATTTATATTACTAATTGTTTAGGAATAATGACTAGAGGAAATGATAAAAGAGTATACTATGTAAGACAAACAGTAGAACAAAATATAGCTAAAACATTACTTAAAACTATTAATGAAATTAAAAAGGGTAATTTTGGTATAAGGCAGATTGAAAACATCAATTCTGTATTAAATATTACGGGAAAGTTTAATGACTACATTATTCCAAGAGGAGCAGATGGTCAATCGCCTGTAGAATTTGAAGTAATGCAAGGTCAGCAGATTGAAATTAAGACAGAGTTGCTTAATATGTTGGAAGAGGCTGCAATCAATGTTACAGGAGTTCCAATAGAATTAATACAAAATAGACAATCTCCAGATTATGCAATGCAGTTGACAATGTCATCTTCTAAATTCTTAAGATTTGTATACAATAGACAAACAATATTCCAGAAACAGATGAGTAAATTATATACCAAAATATATGATTTGGAATATGGTTCTACAGATAAAATAGAATTGATATTACCACCACCATTATTTATAAATATGACAAATACAAATCAGCTTATTCAGAATGCTACAGAGTATGCTGAGAATGTTATTGAATCATTTATACCTAATGAGGACGATGAAGTTAAAGCTGAAGCAAAATCTCAACTTAAACGTTATAATTTAAGTCAATATGTGGATGCTAATTTAATAGATGTAATTATTGATAAAGCTAAACATCAAATAGCATTAAAGAAATTAACGTTGGGGGATAATGAAGAATGAATAATAACCTAGAGGGGAATTCCCCTCTAGGTTTATATAATAAAATATAATAAGGAATATGTGGTATATTTTGTTTATCAACCACCACCGCCAGTTGATCCACCGCCACCACTGCTTGATCCACCGCCGCTCTGCTGAGTTGTGGCACCACTTCCAAGAGTGAAGGATGTTGTATTATATCCAGCAAGAGTATCTTGCATAGTTTCAACGGCTTGGCTATTCGGGAAGTCATTAAGATTAGCCCCATATCCTGCAAGGGTCTGGGTCATAGCATCAAGTCCTGTGTACTCATAGTTATTAGAATTAACAACAATCTGTCTAGCTCCAGCTTTTGCAGACATAAGATAATTAAGAATATCCTGAGCACACATATCTACATACTTATTACCCATTATTGGATATCCACTAAACTTAACCTGAGTATCATGCTTATTGATATCACCCTTGGTGTAGTTAAACATGCCCGTATCTGCAGAGTTAAGCTGAGCTCCAATAATAAGAACTGCACGTTCTACAAATCTCATTGTATTATCAGTTGCAATAAATAAGAATGTAAATACTTCATTCTCAAATCCTACAATATCAAACTTACCGCTATGAATAAGTCCATTATATGTCTTAACCTGAGTACGTGGATCTTTAATACCACTCAGATATAATTCATGGAATTTCATAAGCGGGGTTCCCATCTTTTCATCATAAGTTAATGAGAATTCACTTGCAGCCTGTTTATTAACCCTACTAATAATATTAATATTATTAAGATCATCACCAAGCTGGTATGTATCAGCAGTCATATCTTCAAGACCATCAAATGACTTGAATTCATATTCAATAATATGCTGCCAGTTTGCAACTAATTTATTATATTCTGGATTTACTTTAGCAAGTTCAACCATGAATCGTGGCATTGAACAAACTATAAAGCAAGCATATCCTGTTTCATATGGATTAAACTGCACAAGACTACCAAAATCAGGCACACCTCGCATTAATCTATATGAGGTAACATCTTTAAATTCATGCGTAAATTGATAAAAATCTTCTACTTGCTTATTTTTATCTTTTTCTTCAGAAGTATATGTCTGAGTAGTGGTACGTGCTCCTATCTGCTGTAACTGTGTCTGGCTTGCTTGTCCATATGAAAGCATACTATTTGTACCAGAAACACCGCCTTGCGCAGAATTTGTATTATAAACTGCCATTAATGTTTTCCTCCTTTCTTAATTAATATCCTGTACCGAGAGCTTCAGTAGAATCGATGACGGTTATGTCGAATAATTCTTCCTGAATGAAGTTGAAGAATCTTACCCTAATTCCAGCATAGAAAATATTATTATCCTCATAGTTAGGATCTGCATAATATATAAATGCAATATATGCGAAGTTAGATTTATATTGATTGATGATAGATTCAACATCTGTCTTGTATCTTTCAAAATCTGTTCCAGCCATAAAGATATAGCGAGAAAGTGGGCATTTTGATCTGATATATTTAATAATGCTCTGTATCTGCATTACATTATGGATATATGATAATTGCGTATAATCTTCTACGTTATTATACATAGTATCCATTACATATACGCCATCATAATTACATAAGAAGTTTACGTTTACGTTTACAAGCTCTTGCTTCTCATCCAACCCCGGAACAATCATTGGCATGAAATTAACAGATTTATTTATTATTTCTGGGAATGTCATATTATTAACAATACCAGCAAGAGGTTTTCCAATTCCGCTAGAAATATAGCTAATTACTCTTGGAGCTAATAAATATGGCATTGTTACCGTAATCTGCTTGCCTTCATAGTCATTATTGACTTTAAAGAAATTATGATATAATCCAACGTATCTAGATTTTGTAATTGCAGAAGCTTTATTTTTAATTTCGGTTAAAGTTTTAGCTTCAGTTCCAAGATCTGCAAAATACATAATATCTTCACGGAAATCGCAGAATTCAATAATAGCATTCTTTACATTTGTAGGCCAATTGCAGTCAAAAATGCAATCAATTTTATAATGATCTAAATCGTAAATTTCGGAAGAATATTGAGAGCTTTCTTTATTCTTTCCAAATACTCCAAGAAGATGTCCTGTATATTCCTCTGTTTTTTCTATTGGATAATCTCCAAATGTACCATTGCTGCCACCAGCAAGAGGAATTTCAGAATATGAGGACAGATCATATACAGTTGTTAATGAAGACGGTTTATTAGTTGTCCAGAGGTCGCTACTTTCTGTAGACTCGGCTGCACATACAATACCAGTAAGCTTATCGCCATTCTTATTGCAACCGTTAATGAAATCAAGATTTACAAGCTGCTGTACTGTAATAGCTTGATTATTGATCTTGGCGGTCTGGCAAAGTACTGTAAGGAGTCTAAGAACACCATCCTCATATACTTCAACGTTAACCTGAGAGGAATTGTTTGTAACTTTCTCACTAATAGCTTGAGAAATGTTATACGCATCAACAACATCGAGATTCATTGAAAATTTAACTTTATCAATCTGATGCTCATTTTCAAATGTATAGAAATAGTAGTTTACGTAAGCACTGTTTTTGTTAAGAGAATATATTGGTTCAATTCCAAATTTAAGATTAGAAGCACCTCTACCCTTTGCAGCTACAGTAAAGAGCGGTATATCTTCGGATGCTGTAATAGCAGCAGTTGCATCAAAATTATCAGTTATAGCTTCAACGATAGCATCCATATTACCAACATTATTTGTTGTTACACCATAATAATACACGTAACTTATATTATTAGATTTAACAACTTTTGCATAGATGGTAACGTTGGCTAAAGTCGCATTATCTGAGACCATTCTCTTTCCTAAAACATATGCACCATTACGAAGTAAATTGGCGAGCATAAGCTGTGGAATACCATGTCTCTTAAAACTAATACCACCCTTAGCATCGGTTAACCCTTCAAATCCATATAATACCTCCCAATCTTCACTACCCTTGTCGGAAGTATATGGCAGCATTACAAATGCTACAGGATTAGACACTACATTTGTAGGGATTTCTTTAATCTGCGACTCATCTATAATACGAAATCGAGTACGCGGGTATCCTTTAGTCATATAGGATTTACCTCCTTATTATATTTAAAATATACTTAGATTAAAAAGCATCTAGCTTTATTCTTATGTTAACTCATCATAATATCTTCAAGCGGTGATTTGGTTGTTCCTTTAGTAGTCATTGCTGCAGCAATAGCTTCATCGGCATTTTCAGATGTTATTGCCGTATATGGAGATGTATATTTAGGAACAGTTTTAATATTGATTTGTTTATAGTCTGTCATATCAGACATATCTGTTGTTCTAAATGGTTTAGATAATTCTTTTGGATCTCTATATAATTCAGATATAATAATTCCCAAATTCTGAGCACTAACTCCATAATTAAATCCACATAGTTCAGTGTTTCTAATTAAATAATCTTGTATTTCATCATATGGTATATTATCCGGCCAATGTGCTGTAATTAAGAGATTTAGCGTTTTTTCAACATCATCCATACCTTGAGTAACGAATACTGAAGATATTAATTCATCACCTTTATGAAATCTTAGTATTCTATATGCGGCAGGGCTTTTAGTTCCTTCTAAATGAAAATTACTATCTTTTGTAATCTCAAACGGTTTACATGTAATCATTTTGGGGCATTTAAATCGTTTTAATAATAGTTGCTTACCATTTTTATCAAATAAAGCGTATGTGAATATACCTATAACGTCGATATATTCACCTTTAGGTACTGCTGCTTTTAATGAGAAATATTCCTCAGGAACATAATACAATAATTCTCCATCGCCTGTAAAGATAATAGCATTATCTTTTCTAGCAAAGAATCCCGCCATTGCTTTTAACCTCCATAATACTTTTTATTATAAAGTTCTACAAAAATAAAAATCCTATTAGGGACAATGCCCTAATAGGATTAGTGAGTAATGATAATAAATAAATCGGATTAACTGTTTACAAATTGTACGGATAGAAAATCTTTTGACTAATAGTTTACTAGTTCCATATTCAATTTTCAAAAATCCAGACTGACAAGAAGACTATAACCAAAATAGTTTACGAGTTACGCTTGTGATCAAGTTAAAGTATTTTAAATCCTCCACGTCCATATCATATATCAAAGATAAAATTCTTATATTTAATTTAAATACTAAAACCGCAATCACTTATTACAATAATGTTATGATAATTATAAATTATATCATAGACTGTATTGTGGTTGATTCATCATCAATTTTTTGAATGATTTGTTCTTTAGCAGATGTAATTGCTGCATTATTTTCAGCAATTCCTAATAAAGCTGCTTCTAACTTTTCCGGACAGGTATTATATAATTCTGTCACCATTGTAAGAAGATTATATAATTTTTGAGAATCTGAAAGATCTTGAGTATTATCTCCATTATAATCTTCATCATTTTCCAATGCTTTAATTTCTCTTATAGAAGATATCCATATTTTTCTTGTGTCGGATTTACCTCTAGTGGAACAGTCTAATCCTATCCAAGCATGTCGTGCTGCATCTGATGTCCTAGTAACATATTCAGTTTTTTCATCAGGAACATCATCTGATATGAGTCTTAAATATCCACTAGCTACTTTAAGACCAGCCTCCGTCATGTATGTAATACCATATTTACGACCTACAATAAGGTCTACAGATACATCATCTTCTTCTTTGGGTCCACATACAGTAACAGTTACTATTTTTTGCATAGTAGTAAACAGTGCAGTCACTAATTTACTTCTATTGATAACAAATTCTTTATTAGTATTAGTTTCATTATCTTCTTTCCATACTATATTGGAAAGATCATCCTCATCTGGAACCATCAAATAGCGTCTTGGAATTGGTGCTCTATGATGAGGAAACCAATTATACCCAAACGGCCTTTTATCATACCATTCACTACCATAGTAATAGTGAGTATCTAAAAATGGACCTTCAGCCCTTGGTATCATATTAAATACCTCCTTATATTTATATTATAAGAATACAGGAATTATGCCTTCTATCGAATTTAATAGCTTTTGCGATTCTTCGGAAAGAATCATTTCATATTTCATATTGCATATGTTATTTAATAGTGTATTAATATAATATAATTCAGCTAAATCTTCTGTAGACATAGCTTCTATATTTTCTTCCACTTTAAAATATCTATAATGAGCAACAACAATTAACATTGTTTTGATAATAGCATCTGTAGCATAGCTACTTCTCATAGATATAGCCGATACGCATTCTTCAAAGCTTTTACATTTGATGGGAGACCTATTTATTAATTTGTTGAAGGCCATAACTTCACTATTATCGTGCTTACATACTCTTCTATGTAATGCTACATGCTTTGAGCTAGAAGTATACCAATCTATCTCTTTATCAAATGTCTTTGCAGCTAACAGTGCGTTCTTCATCAAATCTATTTTATCCGCTTTTTCCGGATGAGCTTCTTTAATAGCATCCATTTCAGCAATAAGTTCATCTTCATTCTTGCCAGCTAATTTCATCAATTCGGCATTAGATTCAGCAATAACATTATTCATTTCATTTTTAAATGTATCTACAGCAGAAGATATTTCAGCATCAGACGCAATCTGATCTATGATAAATCTTGCAGCCTTCTTAGGTTTAATATTCAAATTTGCTGCAGCATTAGCTATAAGATGTCTATACTTCTTAGGTATTGCATCCTGATAGTCATAATTCTTATTCTTTTTTGCTGCTTTTATTGCATCAAATAGTTTATCAATTTCTAACATTGATAAACCTTTCATATCAAATAATGCTTTTGCTGAATCTTCAATTTGCTGATGGGTTATTTGAATATTTTCAGCATCTACTATTGGATTCACTTCTTCATTATTTACAATTTCTTCTGTTTTTACGATATCGTATTCCATTTTTATTACTCCTTAATTATTATTTTGATTTATTAATGCTTGTATAACAGCACTGTTACTAATATCTCCAGCAATAACTTGCTGAAGCATTAGTTGTATTCCTGTGATGATTATTGGACGTTTTGATGGATCTTTTACTAATGCATAAAAATGATTATGAAAGAAATCTGATTTGTCGGCAAAAGCGTTATCCATAAATTGAGCTGTAAATATATCTGCATAGGATGTCATATAAATATCTGATAGTGTAATTTGCATTGTTGATGCAGATTCTAATATTTTTACAATATTATTAGCTATAAGTATATAATCTTCATCCCCTCCATACATAAGTTTATATGATTTTTGTTTTATGGACTCAGAATTTTTTAGCATATATATTATACTATCTTTATTATTTATAATATAATTTACGAAAAAATTAATTATATTATTGGTTCTATTACTTATACAGAATTCATATAAATAATACGCCGCGGTATATCTATTAATAGACTCATCCATAGTGTTAAATTGAAGATCAAATGATCCACATATTTTATCTATTATCTCGTAATAAATATCTTCAGCAATTTGATTTAGATTTTGTGAATCGTACGGATATTGTGTTTTAAATTGCTCATAGCTTAAATATATACTTTGAACTAAATTAGGTAATGGCATAAATTCGGATGGGGGATTTTCTATCTGATCATCAATTATGCTCATTATAGTATCTCTATCTAAACTTTGTATAGCTTGAGTCATACTATATTCGTTGGCAACATTATCCAATACAATAGGCATTTTATTTTCCTCCTAAAAAATAATATTTATATATTAAAAGTATATTATTCTATATACAATTACCACCTTGTTTTTGTATAAATATATTTAAATTAAAAAAAATAAAATGGGGCGCTCGACTCACCCCACCGTTTTCCTTTTCCCCATATAACTCCTATTAGGTATGGTCGAGACACACCATGATTGGGGATGTGAGGTCTTTGCCTCACTATATGGCGGCACGTGAAAACACGTGCCGCCATTCTAAAAACAACCGTTTTACCCCATTTTGCGGGACGGTTGTTGTCCCAGCCCCATTTTGCGGAGCAGGTTCCGTCCTAAAGTATTAAGTGATTAGATAATACGTGCACTTATATCATCTAATCACTATTATATTATATCTTTGAATTTATCAATATTAACATTTAAAAATTAAAATAGTTATGATATTTATAATCCTCATCTTCTAATAAATCTATTCTATTAGAAGGAGCTACAAATATATTCTCATTGTTATTATATACTGTGTAGTCTGAAGTTGTTGGATTGTTAAATGCTTCAAAGACTGAGTCCGGAACAACATATCCAGCATTTCCAGCCGCAGACACATTTCTATTTATAGGTACATTAGTTGGTATCTTATAATAACTTCTATATGCTTTTTCACCTAAAGGAGTGTTGAATAGTTGTCTTAACTGTTCTTGCTCTTGCTCTCTCTGTCTATTAAGGAATTCGTCTATATCAACACCCCTAGCCTTTTGTGCATCGGCTAAGTCTTTTTCTATTTCTTCAGATACTTCATTAGTATTTGTATTAAATACTCCGACTACTTCTACAGTTCCATCAAAGTAATCTACTATTTCATCTACTTCATCGTCAGTTTTTATGGTAGTTTTCTTTATACCATATCTTTCAGCAAGATTATTTCCTTCATACCATACATATAACGCCATCAATAAACCAAATATTTGGTCATCGTGTGTAGTGTCAGAATGTTCAATCTTGCCATTTCTTTTAATTTCCATACCCAATAATTCATTATAAATTATTGGTGACATGAATTTGTCTTTATGATTTTCAACTCTTTCTATCAATATATCTATAAGATTCTTTCTTATAGATTTGGTAGAATTTAATCCATATACTTTAGTTCTTACCTTCTGTTTGTAAGCATGGATTCCGTCTTGTCTTTCTTCTACTTCTACATCTTTAATCTCGTAATAGAGATTATTTCTTAAACCTAATTTAATGAGTTTAGCAATACAAGAAGAACCGAATCCACCATTACGTTCTACATTGACTATAGCATTCGGCATCCAATTCTTAACTATGAATTCTATACATCTAGCCAAGTCAGATATAGGAATATAGTTGCAATTCATACAACCTAATACTTTGGTTGTATTAGAATCTATGATGGTTATAGTAGAACTATCATGTTTATATCCCGCACTAACGTCAACACCAATTATAGGCGGATACATATTAGTATTAGTTTGCCAATATGTCTCAAACCTATATTTACCCAACAGATAGCATACATTAATAGGTTCTCTAACCAATGTCTTAATGGTTTCAAGATCTTCTTCTTTAAATGGAGAGTTCTCATTTCCTGCAGCCCATTCAAGAAGAACTTCTCGTCTGATATCCGTCCAAGAACCACTCATGTTCTTACAAATATCTCTGAACCATTGTTCAGATTCTCCTAATTGCTGATAAGTATAGCGTATATATACAAAATTGGATATTGGATTAGAATTAATAATGTTGGTTAATTCTGCATATGATTTATCATACCAAGTCTCAGAGAATATATTAGCATCAGATAAGAATTTATATGCATATTGTCCTTCTGGGGAAGTTAGGAATCCCGGCGTGGTTGACATAGTTATACCATATGGCATACCCGCTTTTCTAGCATTATCACATGCAGTCTGAAATGCGGGAGCTGCATTGAGGTAAACTATATTATTATAAGGCATGAATGCAAACTCATCATAATAAATAAGCTGTACAGTCTTACCACGAAGTAATGATGCAGCCTTAGATTTATTAGTAGCAGATGCATATGTCTTAATTAAGTTATTATTATATGGATTAACTATACCAGTCTCATTGTTTTTACCCTTATCTATTTTACCATCTGGAAGAAGTCTTTCTTTCAGAATAAGATAAGGTGGTAATGAATCTCTTATATCTTTTAATTGTCTTAGGTTATCTTTAGAACCTTCCATATTCTTATGCAAGAATGCCATATTAGCATTAGTACATCCAAAGTTATAAATATAAAGATGTCTTATAACTATGGCTGTGGTTTTACCTTTCTGACGTGGAAGTTCAAAGAATATATTAAAGTTCAAGCTGGCGCAGAAATTGTAAGCTAAATTTCCTCTATGTAATTCATACTTACGATATCCTCCAGCCGCTGGAATGCGAACTACTTCTCTCAAAAAGTACCAATAATTACACATGCATTCTCTTAGAATCTTCTGCTTATATAGCATACTAAGCATAGGATCATAAGGATTTACACCATCTAAATCTGGGTCTACAAGTGTTAACATAAATTCATTATTTTTAACACCCATAGCTTTTAGATAATTATGCATGTCTAAAAATGATTTATTTTTAGTGGTTTTTTGAGAATATATTCGTATTGATAGTGGTTTATTACTTTGAGGTTGTGGAGCATTCATATTCATATTCATATATGCTCCATTATATTGATATTGAGCATTATTCGGAACAATCATATTATGTACCGCCTTTCAAGCTAATTGTACATGTTATATTATTGCGATGTTCCGCCTCAAAAAATGACAAAAATAAAAAAATAAAAGCTGAGGGGACTACGCCCTTCTCAGCTTTTCCAGGTTTGTGCGGAACCTGGAACGCACACTCGCAATAAAGCGACGCCATACTGCGAGGTACAAGATCAAATTCTTCATGCTATCACCTCCTTCCATGTTTAGAATTGATCTGTTCTTACACTGTTATATTATACAACTATTTACTTTTAGAATTACAAAAAAAATAAAGCTGAGAAGTTTTTATTTATACATATATTAATTATTTTTCATATAATGAATTACATATATATAACTTTTATATAAGGAGGAATTTAAAATGGCAACCAATAATAATGTGAAATTTACACCAGAGGAAGCTAAAAGATTTGAATTGCTTAAACAAGAGCATGTATTTATTTTCCCAGAATTGGATGAATTTGGATGTGTGGCTTTGGCTAAATATTTATGTAGAGATTGTGTAAATAAAATAAATTCACCACTAAATCCAATGAATAAAGAAACACATGCTGGATATATTGAAAATGCAGATCCAAGAACTGTAGATTTAATTAATAAATTTATGGATTCTTCTGCAGATGGTAATTTGATGAATTTATTCGGAGATCCAGACGATAATTCTAAGGAAGTAAAAGCCGACACAGAAGACTTAGTTATCTATTTATGTAGCCTTAATCCATCACAGATGGAAGTATTTATTAAAGCATATAATGATGGTATAGATCTTAATATGATTCGTACATTTGTACGAAGAGATATATCATTCTATATTTCTAATGTAGTATATCTTGCATTAAAACAAGATAATATTAATCTTATGGATTATGTTGATATCGATAAATGTCATCCATATGTACTTCCTGGAATATATAATGCGGTACAGAGAGGAATATTTGATTCATTAAAAGATCTTGATTTTGGCGATTCTAGAACTAGCAATATTCTTCTTTTAGCATCATATGCTGCAGATTTAGGATATGGCTTTGTATATGATAGAAAACATAAAACATTTGTTGCTATTCCTGTGGACGAGTTGAATGATGATACGGATATTAAATTATCTATTAGTATAAATAAAGAAAAAATGATTATTGAATAAAAAATAATTTCATTATGGGATAGACCTTAGTTGTCTACCCCATAATGATGCGCCGATTATCTGCGAGCAGCGTCCTTACGCGCTGCGTCGAGCTGGCACTTCAGATCACCCATCTGCGATTTGGTATCGTTGAGGAGTTTCCTGAGCTCCTCGTTCTCCTTCCGGAGATCCAGCTCTTCATCCGTATGGCCGCGCCGGTTCTTCTTGGCAAGTTTCCTGAGCTCTTTTTTCCCGAAGGAAAACTCAAAAGCATCCATCTTAAAGCTACTCTCTATGCCGCTGATCTTGATCTTCATGGTATCACCTCCTTATTATTATTGAAGATCTTGTTATGTGATTCACCTTTATATTATACAAGTGAAATTATGTAGATTTACAATATTTATTATGGAGCCAAATATGGCTCCATAATATTATAATTGGATTATATTACTATAACTGATGCTAGAATTATCCAATGTTTGTAATCCTATTGAATCAAGAGGAAAGTTATGCAGATTATCAGAAACTATACCTTGTACGTCTACAAATGGTAATAGCCATTGCGGGGTTGGTGTATCTCTAAGGAATCCGACTGTATCTATCTTCTTTCCTACAGTACCCTCTTCTAATAGCTTAACCATCTTAGCATAAGTCTGCGGATATGTTTCTTTTATCTTATCTACATTTTTAGGAGTTATATTAACTTTAACCTTATAGATATTATTTCTTTCATCAAGATTAATAGGTGGCATTGTATCATCTCTTAATTCATTATAAGCTACAATTGCTTTAATTCCATTTTGACTCATTGGAGTCGCATATGATGATTGACTTGCTACATTGTCAGGTTTATAGAATGTAGATTCCCCATTCATGATGGATGTTATTATAGCTTTTTCCATCTTAACCAATTCATTCATTATTTTACGAGGATCTATAGTTCTAGGTGATAATACTTCATCATACAATATCTTCTGTAAATCATGCTTGATTCCTTCAGATAATGTAGTCTTATTGATTGGTAATCCCATAATTGCCATAGATGCTTCTTCAGCAACCGGATGACCCTCTTGAAGTAATTGCTTGTCTGCATAATTTCTACGCTTATTGGTTAATAAGATTCTAGAAAATAGAAACTCATTCTTCATTACTAATGAACAAGTTCTTCCCTCTACATATGAACCACTAAGTTTACAATATCTATCAAGATAGTCTGTTACCATCCTTGTACAAATATATCCCATCATATTAATAATAGAATATTGTAATCCTTCTTGTGGGATATAATCACACATCTCTATACCTTTAGTCTTCTCTATAAATTCATCGGTATAGAAATTATATTCAAGATATGTTTCTCTATTACCACATGATACGGGTTTTCTATCTTCATTTGATGCATCCACCAATTCTTCTAATTTATAATCTTTAGTCTTAATATTCATATCTATATAGAATACCATATTAAGAACAAAATTATACCATGCATCAAATGATATTATAGTTGAGTCTGTATCTGATATACAGACAATATCTCTTTGCATATATTCAATTCTATCCAATTTATCAATTGGAAAATATCCATAGTACACATATTCAAACAATAAATCTGTGAGTAGGTCTAAGTCATCCTTTATCTCTTCCGGTGGATTATTCGGGTCCATAAAAGGTTCTTCTAACTCACATAATATTTTTATTATAAGATTACTTACATATGGAAGCTCACAGAATGTATATAGATTATTCTTATAATATAATCTATTTAAATTATCCCAAGATTGATTTACTACTATATCCCATAATAAATCCATCTCTTGTTTTGTAGGTATCCATATATTATTATCAATATTAATACATAATTTATAGAATACTTCTTCTGGAGCAATTCCCCTATCCAATACAACAAAATCGTTAAATTGTCTAGACGGCACATCTTTTACAGATACATTATTTATAAATGTAAT
>Ga0326511_10001260_pt1 | contig 21316 bp, 28 predicted proteins | sample 0_2496_0518_D_FD_203701 | JGI IMG/M metagenome (GOLD analysis project Ga0326511, IMG submission 203701) | Bovine rumen microbial communities from UC Davis, California, United States - 0_2496_0518 | ecosystem: Host-associated > Mammals > Digestive system > Stomach > Rumen | place: USA... | reverse complement strand
TGCGGAGTAGCGTTTGGCATATTCCTTGACTTCGGAATCCCAATTACTGTAGCCGATGTCACTTGCCATCTTGATAATCCGATTCCAGTCATCATCGCTCATGGTTTCGGTGAATACCTTTTTGGCATTTGCCTTGAATACCTGGAACACTTTGTTTCCGACATCCTTGGCTTGTGCCATGTAGGTTTCTGCATTTTGTATTCTTGGAAGTTCCTCTTCGCATATCTTTGTGTAGTCGGTGACATAACCCTCGACATCAGTACCCTTGTACTTCTCTCTGAGTTGCTGAAATGCCAGTTTTGGATTCTGCCCAGTGGATGCACTCGTTTTAAACACCGTCCACGCCTCTCCTGTGGCTCGTAGAGCGGTTTTTATGTAGTTGTCCATAGATTTACCCTATTCAAACGGAAAGTCGCTTAAATCGTCTTCTACGGCGGTGAAATCAGCAAGGGTAGGTAACTGCTCTTCAGGCTTGTCACTGCACCATCCATAGATGACATTCTCGCTTCTCTCATTTTTCAACCTCTTACTCTCGACCTCGTAGTACAGAGGGATGAAAACATCTTGATTCCCACCATAACGATCCTTGACGATTTCGATGACATTAGTTGCCTTGTATATCTCGTTGTCTTCTTTCCAGCCAAACATCTCGCCAGTGAATCGCTTGAAGTCTCTGTTTACCCTGTGGACGATAAAAGCACTGTCTACTGCATTTCCCAAGTCAGCAGTTCCGGCTATATCATCAAATCTCAGGAATCCCATTGACTTTCTCGGATGGGCAATAAAGGCAAGGTGAATCTTGTACTTAGAAGCCACCGCCTTGAGAGCAAGCACGAACTCTTTTTGGGCATCCCATTTGCTTTCGCCGAGATCACTTATGTCCAGTGCCATGAGGTTGTCCAATATCAGCAAGTCCAATTTGTTCTTGACTATGATTTCTTCAAACCTCTGAATCACCTCTCGGAAGTTATTGCCGTAGTCATTGTTGTATAACCAAAAGTGTCCCTCTAACCACTTGGCAACTTTCTTCCTCACCTCAATCGGAGTTGTATAAAATCCCTCGTTATTTGTCTCAACGACATACGCTTTTCCGGCTGCTTGCAAGTCCATCCAATCCATGAAGTCTTTGGCGAACAACTCTCCTGAGAAGTAGGCAACATTGTTTCCGTCTTCGACTGCGTTGAGTCCGATTTCGGATACGATTGACGATTTACCACTCGCCCTTAATCCGCTCCATACACTTATCTGTCCTTTTCCCAGCCCTCTCATCTTCTTGTCGATGACATTTATGCCAGTTTTGACAAAGGTCATGTCAGGAAACTTCATGTCGAGGATATTCTGCGCAGTATAGAACACTGGACTGCCGTCTGTAGGCTCGTGTGTGACCCTCTGAGGCGGTTTCATGTGACGATTGAACGAATGATACATCCGCTCCTGTCGGACGGCTTCTCGCCTCTCGTAGGCATTTGGCTCGTAGAACTGCCGAAACTCTTTCCAGTGCTTGTCAGCACAACTGTCATGTAGGCAGACAAAGGAGAGCGCACCATTGTTTCTGCGAAACACCATCGCATCCTTGCCCTTGTGGTTCTCGTTGAACGGACAGTGATCTAGGATATACTTCGTACCGTCTGAGCATCCTACCGCTTTATACTGGATACCGTACTTCTGCATCCATTCCTCTAGGTTGAACGAAGAGGGGCTATATGAGTTGTATTCCTGTGGCTTATCAGCCTCATCGGGAATCAGGTTTGCCAGTTTCTCAAGATACGCAATGTCAGTGACCTTAATCTCAGTAGGATTGCCAATGATACGGCTCATCCTGTGAGGTCTGTCCTTGGTATCAGCACCCTTGGCACTCTTGCAGCCATACAGTTTGCAGATTCGGCTCAGATTGAAGTTCTTTGTATCGACCTTGACATTCTCGGTTGAAAACATCATGTCTAGTACTTGCAGACATTTCTTGACAAGTGACACTCGCTCATCAGCATTGCTTAAATTGATTTTGTAGAGCAGATGCACTCCGTTTCCTGAGTAGGCGAATAGCGGTTTCTCGAATCCTAAGTTCCGAAGTGCCAAGTACACCTTATTGCCAAGATTCTTCGCTTCTTCCAGTTCTGCGTCCGATGACGATGTGCCTGACGGCCTGTTCGGATCGAGGTCTACCATCAGCCAGTCGTAGCCAACGATGTCCTTGTCTCCTGTTGTCGGGTCTTTCCGTACCAAGATGAAACAATCTCTCTGCTTGCGACCGTAGCAGCCGCTATCAATCTCGTTCAAAGTGATGTAAACATTCCTGTCTTTCAAGTTCTCACGGCTTAAAGCGTTGACAAGTGTTTCTGCATCTGTGAAGTAGCCGGAATAAATCTTGCTCCCTTCCAACATACGGCACTCAAACAACTGTCCGTCAGGTTTCATCAACGATATTGCTTTCTTAACTTCGTTGGCATCGAAGTAGTTACTCATTGTCTGCCGCCTTTCGGCTTCTCCAAGCCAGTAGGCATCTCTGCTCTATGCTCTGACTTCGGTTTACTGTATCCACGCTTCTCAATCTTGTCCCAATAGATTCCTACCCACTGGTTTGCAATCGACATATCAACTGCCTCTCTGACTGCATCAGTGCCGTAGTCCTTGTCATGGTTAATGACCATCGTCAGCACCTTTGACATACTCATTTGTGAGACATATTTGCCCTTGTTCTTAGGAGTAACACCGTCCTTATACGTCATCCAATCACTTATAATGGCATCAAGTTCAGGTCTGTCCTTTATATAACTAGAATCTTTATATATATCATTAGATATAAGATATTTATAATTATCTAAGTTATTATTAGTATTAAAGTTATGTTTATTATTAGATAAAGAATAAGAGCAATTCCGTGGATTTTTCCGTGGAATGTCCATGGACTTTTTTTGTTCTATCAATTCCTTCTGTTTGTCTCTCTGTTCTTTCTTTCTCTCCCTATCCTTTCGGCGTATTTCCTCAAGTCTGTCCTCTGACTGATGTTTATTCCAACTGGATACCATGTAAATGTTGTCCTCTACATCAATCATGCCAAGGCTCTGAAATACACTTAACGCTCTCTGAACAACTCCAACATCCATGTCAAACCGCTTTGCCATCATCTCATCTGTATACGGAATCTCGGTTGTCAGCATGAGCAATCCACTCTCATTACACTGTCCGGCGAGACAAAGTAACTTGATCCATACAAGCTGAATGTCGTTCTTGTCAGGAAGAGTCTTAATCGCATCGAACTTCTCATCGTTAAAGATGTCCGTTCTAACCTTTATCCACTTGACATCGCTCATTGTTAGTCAACCTCGGCTTGAACTACAACTTGATTGCCACCCATGACTGCTGCTGACACGATAATTCTCATATCGATTTCATCTTCAACCCTGAGCGAAACAGGCTCTTCATCGTTGTCAAAACTGCCGTCCTCATTGAACAAGCACTTGTAAATCTCGATTCTGTAATAAACCTTGTGTTCCATCTCTCTCCTTTCTATAAATCTAACGTCATTTGTCCGACTATCTGCTGACTATGCCTCGGCTTTCTAGGTCTGTATCCATTAGTTATCCCGAAAGCGTCCTGGTACTCAGGCTCACAATCAGCAAAGTGAAAGTCCTTGCATTTATTTGTGTGCATACAACTGCTCTTTGAGCGAAACTCTTTCTTTTTGTCGCAGTACGGAACGTTATTCACGCACAGCCAAACACAATATCGGCAGTACTGTTTCATGCCTTTTCTTCCCTCTTGATTTCGATTATCAAAATCGGAGTCCTTGTTTCTGTGTTATCAAAAATGTTGAGCGTATCGCTGATACTGGTTTCCTCGTATCCTTGAGCTTCTTGGCTATTGCGAGGATGCGCTTTTTTTTCTGTAGAAGTAATATTCACTCATCTTCGGAAAAATGCTTCTTGGTAACTGCAATGCAGAATTCCTCGATTTCGCTTGCCCAAACCGCCTTTGCTCCGGCTTCTTCAAAGGCAACACAAAATCCCCCGATGCCGTCAAATAGGCTGCCCATCGTGACTTTGCCCTCGTACTGAGCAACGATTCTCCTAGCAAGCCACTTCCAAAACGGAAGAGCAAGACTGTTACCAAGAGCCTTGTATCTCGGAGAGTCCGCAGCCTTATGTTTCTTGCCCTTGGAATCTGTCCATTCGCCAAGATCCGTCCAGTTATCTTCGAATCCTTGCAATCTTTCGCACTCAAGTCCTCAGAGAGGAGTAAGTCTTCTAACAACTGTTTTGCTAGTGCTTACATCCATCATTCCATCACCACCTTTCTGTTCGTTTTCAGAGGTCATCTCACCGCCCCCCCCTAGTAAAATTGCCTGTTGGTCGTGCATACAGTTCAGCGCACCGACCGTCTTCTGTAGATGTAACTGGTCTAACTGACCGTTCCCTATGCAAAATGTTTTCATCTGTCACCAACATATCGCTATATGCGTCTTGTCCGCAGTAACTCCCTGGATGACTGTTCGCCATCAGAGGGCCTGTCACTTTCTGATAAGACAACTATCATCACCCCTTTGTAATCTCTTGAGTTTTGCGTAAATGCAGCCCCCCCTCGCTAATTTTCGGAGTTGGATGGTCTGCTATCATTCCTATCAACTGTTTCATAAACCACTATCAATTTGTCCTGTTCGACATACTGTCGGTTGGGGCCTTTATAATCGTCTTGGCACAACGCTCCGACTGTATCTTGGTAGAGCAAATAACAAGCACTTCGCTCCCCCCCCCATAGCTTCCACCCTTATTTCTAAGGGTTACAGCCACATCATCTTCATGCCATTCAAAGAACCTCTTCTCTGTCAGTGTCTTCATCGTCTTCATCGATTATCAAAACCATCGGAAGGTTACCACCCCCCCACCGCCGCTCATCTCAAGAGTAGGGCTTGTCTCAGTATCCTTTATCCTCACATCGGAGAATCTTCTTTGCATCACTATCATCATGTATCTCCAACACGATAGCCGTGTAATCCGTGATTCGGTTCTGATGGTCACCAGTCAAGGTTGGGGATACCCCCCCATCACCATTTCCACGAGCGTCATATACCTGATATGCAACTGCGTGTACTTCTGTTGAATTAAGAGTGTACATCGCCCCCCCTCGACTCCAACCGTCACCACGATGAGATGGTCTTACTCCGTTTCCTTCCAAGCAAACAATGTTTGATCTTGAGATACTCCTAACGTCATCGACTGTTCCCATCTGATTAATGCTCCTTTTCCGGCTCGTTTTCCAAGGCTATCAATCTCTCGCCCCCCCCGAATCTTCAGCATGGCTGCCTGTGTTACTTCTCCAGCTATCCCGACTCCTCGTCATTCGATGTCTCCGAAGAGCTCTCGTTCGACCCATTCGATATCTGATTCTCCAGTGCCTCTCTCAGAATCGGCGGTAACGCCTTTCCCCTCTTGTCCGCTCTCGCCAGTATTCCCCGACACGCTTTCGGACTGAGGTTGTACTTCGGGTCTGCATCCGTTTCTAGGATCTCGCTCAGATGAGTCGGATTCGGCACTCTCGGCTTCTCTCCGATATTGAGGGTCAAACAGAATTTCCCCAGCGGTGAGTCCGTTGAAGTCGGCAAGGAGAGCCAACCTTTTTCTGCGTTGAGGGACTCCCCAATATTGGGCATCGTGCAAACGCCAAGCCACGGAAAAGGGTTGTCCATCGTCACCCACTCCGTAGAGGATTCCGGCTTTTGCCCATCGACCGTCTTTAGGCAAAGGCACATCATCGGCATCTGCTTTGACGATTTTGACGATTTCCGTGAGGACGATTTGGAAGTCCGCTCCTTTGGGCTTTCCTGAGGACAACGCTCCATAGACGTTTTCCCAAACCATGTATCGGGGTCTAAGTCCATGAGAGACATCTGCCCCTCGACTGAGTAATTGTTGTCTATCATGCTCTCGCATCTCCTTAACTATTCGTATCTGTTCCATGAACAATCCGCTACGCTCGCCATCGAGTCCGGCTCTTTTTCCGGCAACCGATAAATCCTGTCTAACAGGGCGAACCGCCAGTAATGATGTCAACTGTAGGAAGTTCGTATCCTGACAGTTTTTTGATGTCACCAAAATGCTTCACCCTAAATCACCCCCTTTCAATAACTCCACGATCTTCTCTGCGGATTTCTCGGGCGTGGTAAACAAGAACTCGACTCCGTATTTGGCTTTAAGAGTCATGCAAGCCTTTTGTAAAGTCACCCCTCGTGTAGCCCTTGGATACTTCTGCTTACCGTTCAAAAAAATAAACAGTCTAGGATTCTTCCAACGATGTAACTCGGCCAGTGAAGTGATAGTAGGCTGAATGATGTTGTCCTTAATGTGACCGCCTAGATTCTCTGTAAGTATTATCAGACGGATGCCAGCTTCTTGCGCTCGGATACATTCGTTTCGGAATCTCTCATGTTGCTTACCGCAGATGTCGGAAACTAACTCTTGTATGTCTTTCTTGGTATCAATGCAAACCGACTGGTTGGTGGGGAGAGTATAATCCCCAACATAGAGGGCTTGGCGGCGTATTTCTACGCCGTGTTCCTCAAACCACTTATGTTTAATGTCATGCTTGCCTATTTGGTTTCTAGTGTCCTCAAGCAGTATCATTTGTTCCTCTTTTTTTTGAGTCTTGTATAAGTTGTGCCAACTGGAGTTGTAAGTGCTTTTTCTGCACTCCATCCACGAACCCTTATTCTTTCCCAAATGGTATTTGAAGAAATCCCTGTGATTTTTCCCCATTCGGAAAACGTGTGCTTTTCTCCGTTATATTCAATAAGCACGCTGTTTGTTTTGTTGTTAGCTTGATCCGTGTATGTTGCCCACCTACAATTGTTTGGCTCGTAATTACCATTAACATCTATTCTGTCGATTGTAAGGTTGTCAGAATAGCCGTTTTCATACGCCCAATCAGCAAACACCTTGGGATCTTTCCATTCTTCGCAAACAGAAATTCCTCTTTCGCCATAATTGCGGTAATTGGTATCGGTTGGCTTCGTACATCTATGCCACATATTTCTCCAAATGTTATAGATGCGCTTGTGGCGTAGACCGTGTTTGTAATTTCCCTTTCCAAGTTTCCAATATTCATTACCTTTTTGAAACGACATTTCTCACCTCAACTAAAAGGCATAGACTCATCGATCCCATCGGGGATATTCATGTAATTGTCGATGCCAGCACCAGTCTGAGCGTTAGGTGTGGTCTGCTGAGTAGATGTCTGCTGAGTGGTCTGCTCGGTATTCTGAGAAGCGGCTGTCTTGGACTCGGCAAACTCGATGTCATCAACGATGAAGTCATGTGTGTAGACCTTAACGCCGTCACGATTCGTGTAGTTGCCACTCTGATAATGGCTACGGATCACGACCTTAGTTCCTTTCTTCACGTACTTCTCACAGAACTCTCCAATCTTGCCGAAAGCAACCATGTTAGGGAAATCTGCTCCCCTCTCTCTGCCTCTCCTATCGACTGCAAGACCGAATTTTGCGATGCACATCGGCTTATCGCCCTGAGTGTATGTGACCTCGGCATCCTTGGTAGCTCTGCCACAGAAAATACATATATTGGACATCTTTAAATTCCTTTCATAACTCAATTGTTTGTTTCTTCTTTGCTACAGTGACGTTTACTCCGTCACCGACTACTTTTTGTATCTCGGATACCATCAACTCCGTATCGGCAGAGGAACTTGTGTGGCACAGGATGACATTCTTCATGGAGTCGCTTTTGTTGACTGCCAAAATGTCTTTAACCGTATCCAAACTTGAGTGACCCATAACTACGTGAGCGTAATTTGCTTCATCTGCGTCTGGGGCTTCAAGATAATTGCAAGCTATAATCCAAGTATCGACATTCCAACTTTTGAACGTGTACTTGCAGTAGCCAAAATCTGTCATGTAGACAATCGTTCTTCCGTCTACCCGAATCATGTATCCATAGTTTTTGACATCGTGAGGAACTTCAAAGGGAACGACTGCGGAATCTCCTTTCTTTAAAATTTTCTTGGGAAACGAATTTTCATAACTTACCAAATCAATGCCGTTTCCGATGAAATCCCCCACGTATCTTGCATGATCGTTGTGACTGTGAGTGACAAGAGCCAGTTCTATGTCTATCGGTCTGAAATTGCATCCGATAAGGACATCTCTCCACTTGCACCCACAATCCAGTGCGATTATTTTGTTGTTGTCTCGTTTCAGCAGATAGCAGTTGCCTAAACTGCCAGTGCCGACTGTATATAACTTCATATGATATGCCTAGAACCCACTCCATTTAGCCGTAGAGCGGTTTTTATTACTTGCGTGAGGATTTATGCACCCCCGATATAAAAGTCGCTTAAAACCGCCTACAGACCGAATCTCGCAATTGCATCTTTCTCGATGGCCTCAAGCCTACTTACCGCATCCATGAGACTGATTTCCAAATCCTGAGTCTCGGAATTGAATCTGTCACGAACGTATGCCTTGACCGCACCTTTCAGAGTGTTGAAATGACCAACATAATCTCTGATTTCTTCTCCGGGTCTTCTGCCTTTTCTCGACTTCTTTCTGCGGAACAGGGAGTAGTTCCCCATCGAGTCAGTGTCGATAGCATAGTTCTCGTCAATGATAATCATGTCGTTACCTCACTACTCTCAACATCAATGGCAAGTTCTTCGGTATTGCCGTTCTCTTCTCTCTGCTGCTCGGCTATCTTTGCCGGATCGGTTTCAATCTCCAAGCCAGCGTTCATGGCATCAGCAAGTTTCTCGTCCATGTCGATGCTGATTGACTTGGCAAGTCTCCTGAGAACGGTTTTCTTAGCCATTTCTAATCCAAATCGTTGCCACGCCGGACTGTTCTGAGCCTTACTGGACTTACGGCACTGTGCGACCTCTTCTGCGCTCATAACCTCGTACACCATGCCACCATCTTTGTAGAGGCATACCGCAAAGCATCCAATCATCTTGCCATTGTTAAAAGGCTTCGGCTTGAATGAGATGGACGGCTCGCCGTTGATAATCTCTTCGGTAAACTCATCGCCCTCACGAACAACCTTTGCATAAACCGTGTTGATAGGTCTTGTCGCATACTTCGTGCAGAGCTTAATCATGCCCTTGTAACTCGGCATAAAGTTCAGAGTAGAGCCATATGGTACGAGATACGCTTCTGCGTTCATGAAGTCGAGTCCAAGATACGCTCCTCTCAGGAGTCCGGCTTTTATCTGATCTGTGCCGTACTGCTTCATAAACTTGATGAGAACATCATTGCCGTTCAGAAGAGCGATAGAGTTGTGGACAAATCTTGTGATATTAAAATCCCTCGGCAGAGCATCAATCTGTGCCGTCAACTCGGTTGTAAGTGCCGTACTGAACTTAGGCTTTGTAGTTGCTACTTCATTAGCCAAAACATCATCTCCTCTCTTAATATTCGATGTGTAAATTTCCGTGTTCGTTAATCCAGTCAATGACTTCTTTGTAGTTCAAGCCGCCCTCTTCCCAAGGACGCATGATGTAGTCATATATCTTCGGGTGAGTCTGTTTAAGAGCAGTAAATCTACCCTCGCCCTGAGGGTCTAAGTGACAACCGAAGCCACAAAACATACATCCTGTGCGTTTGCAACCTGTTGTCTTGAGAACTGGTCTTCCAAGATCAAACAAGCCAATGTCTGCAAAATCCAATTGACCATCAACCTCGTTTTCTTTGATGACATCTCCATAAACCGAAGCAATAGGAATGTGATTCTGATAGATGTAAAGTAGAACATCTTGCTCAGTCCAAAATGCCATCGGCGTTGACTTCGGACTTTTCATGTCAAATCCATTACAACCGTTTTGAAGCCACTTCTGAGTCCTTAATCGGCTCTCACTTGCCATCTCTGCCGTCATGGGCATCCGTCCAGTTTCACGACCGTATCTGTGGGCTGGCTCTTTCTTCATCACGTTGCAACAACGATTTGAAATAACAGGAGCATCAGGCTCAAGGAAGAATTTGTACTTTGCCTGTGAGAACATTGACCTGTCCTTGCTAGGGATACTCTCCTTTGTCTGATACTGATTGTCCGTTGTCAGAATCCCCAACATTCTTGCTAGTCTGAGAGTTGACTTTCTTCCGTGATCCCTTCTTAGAATATTCACCAATTCCTCGGAGTTTTCTAAACTTTGCGTCTCCCCCCCTCGTGTCGGGTTTTGCATACTCACCAAGTCCGCATAACTGACGGTACTTCTGATAGTGCCACTTATGCCGCTGCTGTCTGTCTGTCTGTCTGTCTGTCTGTCTGTCTGTCAGAGCCTATTTCTTGTAGAACCTCTGTCAAGTACTTTTTAGCCGCATAGACACATTCGCTCACCTCTTTGCTGATGAATGGATACCCATATTCTTCAATGACCTTTCGGAAGTTCTTTTTAGGCTTGAGCCAAACAACATTATCGAAATTTCGTACAAAAGACCTTATCTCAGGAAACTCCAAACCAGTATCGACAAACACCGCCGGAATATCGGGGTACATCTCTCTGACGATGTGGAGAAGAACAGTGCTATCTTTACCACCACTAAAGGAGATGTAAACACCGTCCTCTCCATACCTATGAACCCACTCACGGATTCTCTGCTTTGTCAGCGATACTTTTATCGAAAGCGGATAACCTTGCAGTTCCGCTAGATACTCTTTTGAATACTTAGTACTCATGTCACTCCTTAAAACAGGAACTTAGGAATATCATCCTTGGTTTCATCATCATCTCCGTACTTTGCTTCATCAGGATCGATACCAAGCAGTTCCATCAGCTTGCGACCAGTCTCACTGTCCATCGGAATAGCCTTGGCGATAATGGTTTCTTCCTCGTCATCGTCCTCATCGTCATCATCAGGCCATACAGAGATGCCATGTTCCTTCTCGACAATAGTTGCCGCCATTCCTGTGATGTTTACGAATACCTCTTTGGCAAGAGCCTCTTTTCTCTTCTTGCTTTTGCATCTCTTGATTGCTGCTCCGATAACGGATACGACCGCCGCAGAAGCCTCGCAAATCAAATCAGCACCAGTAGCCTCACAGCACTTTACTGCGATTTTTCCGTCAATAGTATCGACATTAATCATGGGTTCACCTCACTGTAAGTTTGTCATCTTCGGAGACACACAGCAGTACCAACTGGTTCTCCAACTTCAAGTTGTTGCGATTCTTCTCGTCCAGGCACTCAGCACCGTCAAGCCAAATGGGAAGATTCTGTCCGTAGAACTTCTGCAATCCGGCACAGATGTCCAACTTAGCCGCTACGATAGCCGCCGTGTTAGCACTGTATGTCATATCTCTGTATTCACCGTCAGAGCAAAGAACCATCGGAGTGCAGTCATCCTTAATCTCGCCATTCTTCTGTGTTACAAAGAGCCGGAATTTGACTCTCGTAAAGTGAGAGTTGACTTGCTCAGAGAGCAGTTCGTTCTTCTTCTGAGAAATTAACTGCAACTGATAGAGCATGGATTCGGCATCAGCAAGCGACTGAGAATACTGTCTGAGTGACGCTTTCATCTCCTCAATCCTCTCATCAATGCGGTCATTATTCTTCTCGGCGGCAAGAGCATCGGTATAGGTCTTGAGCAGTCCTTTCTTCTTGGCGATAGCCTCATGGATCGTGTAAGCCAACTGAGTGTACTCACGGCACTTCTCCAAGTCATCGTTGAGTGCATTAATCTCAGCATCGACTTCGGTGTAGTCGGGATTGATGGGCTGACTGTAATTATCGACATTGGCTTTAGCCTCATCGTATTTAGCTTTTGCATCAGCGACCGCTTTCTCGGCATCCTTCTTCTTCTTGGCAAGTTCTTTGCCCTCGGCCTTGTAGGACTCAATCTGAGTCTTGACCGCTCTCAGTTTGTCCTCAATGTCCTTGACCCTCTCATCATGGCTCTTCTGCCAGTTAGCCTTTGCCTCATCGACCTGAGACTTTGGAATCTTCTGACCGCAAGTAGGGCAAGTAGTTCTGCCACTAAACTTCTCGGCCTTGAGATTCTTCAACTCAGCCTCAAGCCGTGTTTTGAGTGCCGTAGCATCCTTGTATGATGTGTTGATACCATCGCCGGAGCGCACGATTTTGTCGTAGGCATACTTGGCATCTCTGCAAGCATCGTCAGCATCGGTCATTTTGCCGTAAGCATCTTTGTAGTTGGTAAGTCTTTCGGTGTTCGCATCGTTATACATCGTGGTCTTGCGATTCCTCAACTCACGGATTCTATTGTTGATTGCATCGGCATTAGCCTTTGCCTTGGCTTCTTCCAACTTCTCGGTATCCGCAGCGATCTCGTCCTCAATACCCTTAATCAGACTAGGGAGTTCAGGATTAGTCTCGACCTTGGCTTTCTCAAGCCCAATAATCTGATTCGGGATAGCATCCTTCTGTTCCTTGCATCTCTTAGCCTGTGCCTTTGACCTAGCGGCAAGTTCATCGATAGTCGCTCCGTCTTCCAACTCTTTAAGTGCCATTGCACACTCAGGAATCAGCTTTGCCACATCAATGTCTGTTACATCGACACCAAGCGAGAAGAGAATCTTCCGCATATCGGCTTTTTTCAGTGACAGGAAGTAGTCGGGATTCGTAAGCAAAAGGAAGTTGTCCACATCGATGCCGTAGCCCTCCAGAGCCTTGTAGAAGTCCTTCTGAGTCATAGGAACATCGTTTATCTCGTAGCGGTTTGCAATCCTCACAGGAGCGTTCTGCTCTTTCTGCTTCTTGGTTCTTGTGTCCACCTGGAACTTGCGAACTTTGACTTTCTTCTCTCCAATCGTGCCTAAGATAGTGACACTTGACTCGCACTCGATATTCTCATCGTTGCGGATTTCAGGCTCGTCTTGCAGTTCCAAATCCTTGCCTGTGTATACCCATGAAACACCGATGCCTGTCGTGGATTTACCAGTGCCGTTCTTTCCGGCGATGATGTTGACTCCGGCCTTCAAGTCGAGTTCAAAGTGGATGAACTTCTTGAAATAGTCATAAATGACCTTTGTGATTATCATTCTTACTCCTTTCCAGTAGGCAATCCGCAGAGTGCCTTAATCAGCCTTGTCGCATCAGAACCGATGTAGTCATCCCTGAGGTTTCCGACCACCGCCCTTATCTTGTCAAGATCGTTAGCTTTGCATACCAGCTCTGTGTACTGCGTAAGCGGAATTGTAACAGGCGTTTCAGCCGTCTTGTAAATCGTTGTAGCACCACTTGTGTTTTCCATTGGTTGTTACTCTCCTTTCCCACAAAAAGCAAAATATCCGCTGATTGCCATAACCACAAAGCAGAACAGCGTGAATGGCAGACCACCATCAAAAATGCTATCCATGCTACACCCTGTCAGTGCAAACGAGGTTACGAAAACCGCAGATACTATCTTTGCTCTCATTGTTTTACTCCTTGTTCTTTTAAGATGCTCGTCACTTGGTATCGTGATAGAAGCATCTCTTTTGCTATGTTGTTTAGACTCATGCCAGCCTTATACCGACTGACCATCGACTGAATTTGCTCCTCAGTCACTTCTTTACGTCTGCGCTCTAGCCGACCGCATTTAATCTCATACCGAATCCTGTCTCTGCACACCGACTCAGTGCAGCCACACTCTCTAGCAATGTAGCTGACTTTCCAACCCTCTTCCCACAACCGTCTTAGCCTCGCTTGTCTCGCTTTATCCCAAAAGCAAAGTGGAGTACTCTTGGTTATCCCAACAAGGTTAAGACTTTTATGTTCCGCAAGCCTCTGTTGCCTTTCCTTTTCCCTTGGGTCAACATACTTGTACGGCTTAGTCGGCTTCGGAGCATCCGGCAGATTCATCTTTCTCACTTTCGCACCTGACATCCACGCTCACCTCAACATCGTATTTGCTTGACAGTATCCTCTCGATTGCCTTGCTCAGAAGTTTGAGGTTCATAACTTGTCTTTCATTTGTCTCCTTTCCGTTGCTTGTAATCAGTTCTTGTCGAGATGATTGATATATCCAACCGCACCGCCGTATCCCTCGGGAGTCCACTCGCCAATATAGTTAAGGACTTTGGTATGGTTACACTTTTCTGTGTAAACGCCTCGCTTGCCGACCATAACGCTCTTGGTCTTGCAATCAGACCAACACTTTCGCATAAACTTCTGCCACATATCGTTGTCATCGATATATCCGGCATCTCTGAGCAAATCTGCAACTCTGTTTTTGATTGCTGGCTCGTACTGCGCTTGCTGATACGGTCTTACAAACTGCTCGGACTCGATCAAATCCATTCTTTCAGAAAGTTTTGTGAAGTCAGACCTGAGAGTAACCGTTTCTCCCTTAACTTCTTTGTAGCCCTCAATAAGTATTCCCATCTGTCTGTCGGTGTTCTTCTGATTGAGTGCCGTCAATTGTAACGATTTGAAAAGACCTTCCCAATCGAGAAGTCCATTCTCTTTTTCATTCTCCATCGATATATCCCCCTGTTTGCTCAAGCATTTTTGTTGTCATTGCATTTAACTGGAATAACGCTTTCTTGAATTTTTTAGAAACTCCAGTAGGCATATCGTTTACACGCTCACACAGCCAAACATAGCCACCGCACCTCTTGATGAAGTCGTATGCAGCAATCTCAAAGTATTCCGCTTCTCTAATCGCTTTGTCTTTCATCTCATCTTCTGCGCTTCTTCCTTCAAGTTCCTTAACTCTCAGCCTTGCCTCTTCAAGTTCCTTGTTGCGTTCCTTGCTCTCTCTGTTAAGACGTTCATTATCGCCTTTGTACATCCGGAGTTGTTTCTTGGTTTCCTCATAGTCATCAGGAACGACCTCGACCTCAACAGTCTTTTCAATCACCGTAGGCTCTGCTCTCCGTGAAAGAATCTTGTTGTCATCGTGAAGCCTTTTGTTTTCTTCACTGAGCCGTCTGATCTCGGCAACATACTTCTCAACTTCCTTGCCGGAAACCTTGTCCTGACCACTGATGGACTCTGCAAGTTTCTTCTGCTCTTCGGGAGATAACTTTTTAACGAATCCCATCGCCGTAGTAGCGGTAATCTGTCCGCTCTGTACTGCGTCTTGCAGTTCAGGGATGAGGTCTGTAAGAGACTTGTATTTGCGGAGTTGCTTGGTTGACATATCAAGTTCTTCCGCCAAATCCTCCTGTGTCTTTTGGTCACGGAACTTAGTTCCCTCACCAATTCTGTTGTCTCCTTTTTCGTTCGCAGAACCGTTCCTTACTCCGTAAATCCTCTCCAACTCGGCGATGCACCGACCGAATTTAACAGGATTGATGTTGCCGATGCCACGCTGACGGATGTTGGCTTCTATTAACTGCTTGAGCATTTCGTCTTCAGAATCAAAGCCTCTCTCGTCTGCAAGGACTTGTTTGATGCCCAAAACCTTACAAGCTCTCACCCGCTGATGACCAGACACGATTGTCAGTGTCACGGCATCGACTATTACTGGTTCGATAACTCCACTGGTTTCGACCGATTCCAGGAAGGCCGTCCACGCTTCGCCCTCAATGTCATCGAAGAAGTAGTTGTTCTTCGGATGAGGATTCAATTTGTCAACATCCATAAATCTCATGGCTTATTCCTCTTTTCTTCTATTACTGCGACTAACTCTTCTCGCTCTTTCGTATTCCGAAACGATTGAAAGCGGTTCTCTCGGCTGACGCATTTGATAGTTATAGATTTTTGATTCAATCTGCTGAATCGCTGATTTGATGTCGGGGATTGGTGACAACGACTTGTGGTACTTCTCAAATTTCTTTTCAAGGTACTCGTTGTCGATTTCTTCGCAGAAGTAGCAGAACATGATTGCTATGATGTAAAATTCTTTTCTGCCACCGATTCCGTCCACGTATTTACGTAAGCGGTCTGCATATTGGAGCGCACCCACCGCCCTGTTGTATCCAACCTCATCACACTTCATCGTTCCGGCTTTAATCGTCCTTGCTGAATATCCAACAAAATCGTTTATTGCAAAGTTTACGATTCTTTGTGTTGCCCAGGGGAACTGCTTAAACAACTGCTCAATGTAGATGTAATCGACATTCTTATCTCCGGCTGCGAACGAATGAATGTAGTTTTTTGTTGTCCAATTCTTTGATGCAGAGTTGAGCGACTTGACTTCTTCAAGGCCGATGTCCTCTTGAACTACGTAGTAGATTGGAAGTCCAAGATTCTTGCAACACTGGAATCTGTTCTGCCCTTCAATAATCTGCATCTTCTGATTCACCAAAATTGGCTGAACGAGCAGTCCGCTCTTCCTGATGCTCTTCTCAATGCGATCTTCGTGGTCAATGTCTCTATTGCCATCAATAAACGAGAAGAGTTCATATTTGAAAGTGGACTGTATCTTGTACATATCCTTGTCGGGGATTTTTATTCCACCTATTGTTCTCATTGTTTTTCTCCTTATTAACTGTTCACCCCTCAAGAAGTCTCTCAAGAGGAATGTCTAGGACTTTGGCAATAGCCAGTAGTTTGTCGGTCTTTGGCATATATCTTGATGCCGCCCAATCGTAGATTGTCGATGACGGAATCTTTGCCAGTTCAGCAACCTGACTGTTGTTGAGTCCTTTTGCATCTCTCGCCTCAGAGTAGTTGGCGTATGAGATTGCTTTCAAATCTCTCGTTGTAGACATTAGCCCTCCTTTCTGTGAATAATATTGAAAATATTACGGAAATCCGTTATAATGTAATTGCTAGTAAACATATCTCAAATATCCGTAATTTTTCGTTTATCTTTCACGGTTATCCGTGGCTGATAGGCTTAATATACCACGGACTTCTGAGATTCGCAATACCAAATTCTCGATTTTCTGAGATTTTTCGAAAGGAGTTCGTATGACTGGCTATGAGTATTTTGAACAAATCCTAAAAAGCAAGGGATTGAAGCCTTTTGATGTGTGTAAAGGAACTGGCATCAGAAGCGGAGTTTTCTCCGATTGGAAGGCTGGAAGATACACGCCGAAGGCTGACAAGATGCAGAAGATAGCAGATTTTCTTGGCGTTCCAGTAGAGCCTTTGCTTGGTGTGCAAACCAATGAACAGTCTGATACATACTATAAAGATGAAATATCAGCAATGATCGCACAGGAGATGTTTGACGATAAGCAAATCCGTGGACTACACCACGTTAAAAAGAACATCGACCACAAGCGGTTTCAGGCGTATTACGACATGATTGTTAATCTGTATAAAACGGAGTATCCGCAAGATGATTTCGACTTTGACATCGGAGAACAAACCGATAGACCTGATAATGAATGACATTAGCGTTGTCCTTATGGATGTAGACGCTATGGTTGGAGAAAGTATCTTTAAAAATGCAGATGGCAGTTACACTGTTCTGCTTAATTCCAGGTGGAGCGTAGAGGAGCAACACCGATGCTTTGAACACGCTCTGAGCCACATACGGCATAATGATTGGGAAAAATTCGATGTGAACGAAATAGAAAGGGAGAGACATGAGGACGGCGTTATATTGTCGGGTTTCGACCGACCAACAAGTTCGTGAAGGAGACTCCATACAAGCGCAATTATCTGCGTTAAGAGAATATTCGAAAAAGAACGGATACGAAATAGTTGGCGAGTACATTGATGACGGCGTTTCCGGCGTTTTGCTCGATGAGCGAGATGAGTTGCAGAGGATGCTAGATGACGTTCGCGCTGGAAAGATAGATTTGGTGGCTTTCACACGCCTTGACAGATATTTCCGTAATTTGAAACATTATCTCAATACACAAGAAACGCTTGACCAGTACGGCGTACCGTGGGTTGCAATTTGGGAATCATATACAACTGCGACTGCCGCCGGACGATTAATCATCAACCAAATGCTGAGTTTTGCGCAATTTGAGAGTGAGAATACGTCCGTCCGAATCCGTCACGTATTCGATTTCAAAAAGCAGAGCAAAGAAGTCCTTTCAGGCAAAGTGCCGTTTGGCTACGCCATCAAGGATAAACACCTAGTCATTGATCCCGAAAAAGCAGACATAGCAAGGCAAGTGTTCCAAACGTATATCGACACTGGCGGTATCTCAGAAACGCTCCGAAAAACGGAAGGACTTGGCTTACCGAAAACTCAAAGAGCGATGAAGAAGATGCTCCAAAATCGGAAATACATTGGAGAGTGCTACGGAATTGAGAACTACCATGATGCGATAATCGACAGAAACACGTTTGACATGGTGCAAGAAATGTTAGGCAGAAATGTCCGTCAAAGCAAGAAGAGGAAATATATCTTCTCCGGCCTTTGCACTTGCTCTGACTGCGGCAGACGTTTGGTAGGCACTACTGACAAAATCAAGCCTAAAAATGAGCGGTATAAAGTTTATCGTTGTATGGGGCATTATCGAGCGATTAAGGATTGTATCAACTCCAAGAGCCTGAACGAGAAGAAGCTGGAAAAGTACCTTGTCGAGAATCTGAAAGAATTGGCATTTGGTGACATCTCTGTAAAGGACAAAAGAAAAGCGACCAACTATGAGAAGAAGATCGCTAATACTGAGAAGAAGATTTCTAGGTTAAAGGAATTATACCTCAACGAGTTAATCACGCTGGACGATTACAAGCACGATTTGGCTGCGTACAAGGCTGATATAGACACTTTTAAGGCAGAGGCAAGGAAGTATAGGGGTACGGATAAAAAAGCCCTCTACGACCTCGTAGGACGGAATCTAGCCGATTGGTATTGGACGCTTACAGAGGATGAACGAAGGGTGATTTGGCGAAGCGTCATAGACCAAATCTACTTTGATAATGACAGAAATATTAAGATTGTATTTCGGTAAATACCCCCATGTTATGAGAACCATCCGTGAGGATAGTACCGATTACTTGCGGTCAGACAATACAAACGTTTGTTCTGTTTTAAGGATAACAAAAAAGGGGAGTCTTTTCAACTCCCCATAGTGAAAAACATATATGCACAGTGATGCTTCTCTCTGTTTATGGAACTGTAGTGCCTCAGAGTGGGCTGTTAAGAATCATGCTCCGATATTTTGACTGTTCCACAATTGGCATCATAACTCGCTAAAGAGAGATTGCCAAGAGTTTTTACCGCACTCGCCATCGATTTCCAAGCCACGATCTTTTTGGTATGCCCGAAGCGCATTGTACGTATTGTTACCGAAGTCTCCATCCACGGTCAAAGTGGTCTTGCCCTTGTAGGAAACTGCATTGAGCCTCTTCTGCAATTCTACCACCGCAAATCCAGTAGCACCTTTCTTAATCAGAGGCATATTCTCGGCAGTAAGACCGCCACTCAGCAACTCGTATCTAGGCATACCATATCCGATAATCCGACTGTCATTAAGAGCATAGGTACATCTCATAACCTGGTCTGACTTATTGCCCTCAATGGTGTGAATCTTACTGTCAACAGATTCTACCAAACCAGTATGACCGCTACCGCCAAAGAATATCTGATAGCCTCTAGCCGGAGAACTAGACCATCTGCCCTGTCTCTTATACAGATTGATAGAAGCATAGGTATAGTCATCAAAATCGCCACAAAGCACTTCTCTCGCCATGTCAGCACCATAGCCAAAGGCTTCGCACATCTTGAGGACTGTCCAATCTGCGAACGCATCACACCAAGCTGCACTAGCGTCCATGTTTCTCGGCTGAATCTTATGGAGTTCGTCACCGTACTTGTTTTTGTTGTTAGCACCCTCATGGTATCCAACCTCGGCACTAGCGATGCTCAGAAGAACATCAACAGGATTAGCCTTAGTCGTAGGCTTGCTAGGAGTACTAGGAGTAGTCGGAGCGACAACACCATCAAACTGAGTAAGGTTATACAGATTGATAAGATTCATCACATGGTCAACATACGATTTGCCAGTAGCATAACCATCGGCAATGATAGTCTCAAGGTACTTCCTTGGACTTGTAATGCCTTTAAGGTTAGAGTATCTAGGCAACTGAATGAACTCAAAGTATCCCTTTACACCTTCTTCCATACTGTCATAGGCTCTGAAGTTAGCGGAAATGGTAGTCAGTGTTCCGGCAGAATACTCTTCCTGAGTAGACATATTGACACTCTTGCCAGCCCACTTTGTACCGCATTTAAGGCCGAAGTAGTTGTGGTACTTGGCAGATAACTTGGATTCTCCCCAACCGCTCTCATGAATAGCCTGTGCAATGACAGGAGAATAGACCTCGATGCCGTACTGAGGAGCGTACTTTCTGACATAGTTGGCAATATCAATCGCAAACTGTTTTCTCGATGCTGAGATGTCGTTGAGCTTACCGCTGACAGATGTAATGTTGCCAGTAGTCTTGACCTCATAGGCATAGCACATATCATTAAATTGCCAAGTCTTGCCGTCAATCACCGCAGTCTGATTCCGATAAGCATGACCCTGGTTCTTGCCCGAAACAGGCTCAAGGTAAAACAAGCCTTTGCGATTCAGCCAACCAGTCTGCATAAGTCCGTTCTCATCAAGGTAGTACCAGTACTTGTTGACAAACACCCATCCAGTGTGCATATTGCCGTTCTTATCATCAAGGTAGAACCATCCGTTCTTCTCGCCTTTCTTGAGATACTGCCATCCGTAGACAACAGTGCCAATCTTGGGATCGAGATAGAACCAGTCTTCCTGACCCTTGCCCCAAGGAAGTTTATGCCAACCGACTTTCATTTCCTTAGTCTTGAAGTCAAAGAAGAACCATCCCTTACCGTCCGAATACTTGAGATACTTCCAACCGCTGACCGCATAGCCAGTATAGTCGAAGTAGAACCAGTGATAAGTATTGTCCAACTTGAACCAGTGCCAACCGATAGCAAACGTACCATCGGCATACTGATACTTCTTGCCGTTCTTGTCTTCTACCCAACCCTCTTTAGTATTGCCCTCATAGGGTACTGCAGCAGTAATCGTCTTGTTACCTTGCATAAACGTAATCCTTCCACCGCCAGCAACGAACGTGACATCAGTATCCTGTTGCCAAACCGTGATGCCCTGTTGCTTAACTCTGCGAGAGCCGTAAGCCGTCCAACCAGTAGAGCCAACTCCATTTCTCTCAATGCAACTCTGCCAAGCGAGGATACATCCGGCTTTTTTTAAGGCGATAGCATTACTCTCAGAGCAAGCGTTTCCGTGATGGGAAACATCATAGAAAACAACCTTGTCGTTGAAATAGGCAATAGCATCTTTGAGTGCGTTCGGGCCATCTCCACCGAAGATGCATCTCACTTCGGGCGAATACAACACCAGTGAGCCGTCATTGAGAAAAGCATAAGCCTCACCACCGTCAAGATGAGTGAACGATGTCGGCTGCTTGCGATAGACCTTCCATGTAAGTCCACCGCACTTAATCTGACCGCCGTTGTCGATGTAGACCACCTTAGTGCCAT
>Ga0326511_10001259_pt1 | contig 21320 bp, 11 predicted proteins | sample 0_2496_0518_D_FD_203701 | JGI IMG/M metagenome (GOLD analysis project Ga0326511, IMG submission 203701) | Bovine rumen microbial communities from UC Davis, California, United States - 0_2496_0518 | ecosystem: Host-associated > Mammals > Digestive system > Stomach > Rumen | place: USA... | reverse complement strand
GGGGATTTCTTGACTATAAACGTGTAAATAAAGGTAAAAAACGAGTATAAACGATTAAATAAGGCTAAAATATGAACCGATTGTTTGGTTTGCAACATAGAGGGGGCGGTTCTGGTGATCATTTTTTCTAACTTTTCTTTATGACGAGGGCAAAAATACACATTTTTCCATAAACAGCCAAATTTTGGAACAGCGAGTACAAAGATATGCGAGCATATCATTTGTTGAGACGTCGCAAAATTGACTGAAGGGCAAACTTTTACTTCAAAAAGTGATTAGGTGAATCGCAGTGTCAAATGTGCCTATACCGAAATTTTTATTCAAAAAAATCCCGCAACTTCCTGATAATCGGTATTCGGTGCAGGAAATGCGGGATTTTAATATAATCGCTCAGTTGGACTTCGTCGAACAGAGCTGCGTTCGGCATAGTTCAAGCAAGCTTGACTCTGCGCTCACTAATCGCTCAGTTTGATTTTATCGAACAGAGCTGCGTTCGGCATAGCTAAAGTAAACTTTGCTCTGCGCTCACTAATCGCTCAGTTTGGCTTTGAGGAACTCGCGGTTGAGGCGAGCGATGTTAGCAATGCTTTCGTTCTTCGGACAAACAGCTTCGCAGGCACGGGTATTGGTACAGTTACCAAAGCCCAGTTCATCCATACGCTTGATCATTGCCTTAGCGCGCTTGGCTGCTTCAGGACGACCTTGTGGCAGGAGTGCCAACTGACTGACTTTAGAAGAAACGAACAACATAGCAGAACCATTCTTACATGCAGCTACGCAAGCACCGCAACCGATACATGTAGCGCAATCCATTGCCTCATCAGCATTCTCTTTCGGAATAAGAATAGCGTTGGCATCCTGAGCCTGTCCAGTACGGATAGAGGTATAGCCACCAGCCTGAATAATTTTGTCGAAAGCGCCACGGTCAACCATACAGTCCTTGATAACGGGGAAACCGGCAGAGCGCCACGGTTCTACAGTGATGACGTCGCCATCGTTGAAACGACGCATATAGAGCTGACAAGTAGTCGCTCCACGCTCGGTTTTTCCGTGCGGAGTACCGTTGATATAAAGCGAGCACATACCGCAGATACCTTCGCGGCAGTCGTGGTCGAAGACGAATGGTTCCTTGCCCTCGTTGATCAGCTCTTCATTGAGGATGTCGAGCATCTCGAGGAACGAGGTGTCATCTGGAATATTCTTCATCTCGCGAGTATCGAAGTGACCCTTATCCTTAGGACCATTCTGCTTCCAATACTTTAATGTAAAACTAATATTCTTTGCCATAAATTGGAACCCCCCTCTTATCCCCCAAAGGGGGAGGCCGTAACAGGGGTTTGGGCCTTATTTACCTTCGTCCCCCTTTGGGGGACTGAGGGGGGTCTTAATTCTTGTAATTTCTGGTTTGAACCTTTATTGCTTCGTATTCAAGCGGTTCCTTGATGAGTTCTGGAGCTTTGGTGTCGTCGCCTTGGTATTCCCAACATCCAACATAGAAGAAGTCTTTGTCGTTACGTTTGGCCTCACCTTCTTCTGTCTGGTGTTCCTCGCGGAAGTGTCCGCCACAAGACTCTTCACGATGGAGGGCATCGTAAGCAACAAGTTCACCCATGAGGATGAAGTCACGAAGATGGATAGCTTTGTCGAGTTCGATGTTCAATCCTTCCTTTGTTCCTGGGATAAAGAGGTTGGTGTCGAATTCCTTGCGGAGTTCCTTCATCAGTTTCAAACCTTCTTCCAAACCTTCCTTCGTACGTCCCATACCGACATGTTCCCACATAATGTGTCCAAGTTCCTTGTGGATAGAATCAACAGAGCGTTTGCCCTGAATACCCATCAGGCGGTCGGTTTCTGCCTCAACAGCCTTCTCTGCCTCTTCGAATTCAGGCAGGTCGGTAGAAAGACGTGGCCAGATATCCTGATCGGCCAGATAGTTCTGGATGGTGTATGGAAGTACGAAGTATCCGTCGGCCAGTCCTTGCATCAGTGCAGAAGCACCCAAGCGGTTGGCACCGTGATCAGAGAAGTTACACTCGCCAATAGCGAATAGACCAGGAATAGTGGTCATCAGTTCGTAGTCAACCCAGATTCCACCCATTGTATAGTGGATAGCAGGGAAGATCATCATCGGCTTGTAGTACTTCACACCATTGATTTCGTTGGCAAGGTCGCCTGGGAATACGTCAGTAATCTCCTCATACATCTCGAAGAGGTTACCATAACGCTGCATAATCTGGTCGATACCCAAACGGTTGATAGACTCGGAGAAATCGAGGAAAACGGCCAAACCCGTGTTGTTGACACCATATCCGGCATCACAACGCTCTTTGGCTGCGCGAGAAGCAACGTCACGCGGAACGAGGTTTCCAAAAGCAGGATAACGACGCTCCAGATAGTAGTCTCGGTCTTCTTCTGGAATTTCCCAACCTTGCTTGGTTCCTGCCTGCAGCGCTTTGGCATCTTCCAGTTTCTTTGGAACCCAGATACGTCCGTCGTTACGCAGTGACTCTGACATCAGCGTCAGTTTAGACTGCTTGTCTCCATGAACGGGGATACAAGTCGGGTGAATCTGTACATAGGATGGGTTTGCGAAGTAAGCACCCTTACGGAAGCACTGAATGGCAGCCGTACAGTTACAGCCCATCGCATTGGTAGAAAGGAAATAGGTGTTGCCGTATCCGCCGGTAGCGATTACGACTGCGTTTGCACTGAAACGATGAAGTTTACCTGTTGTCAGATCTTTGGCGATGATACCACGGGCGCGACCGTCAATGATCACAACATCTTCCATCTCGTAGCGCGTGAAGAGTTTCACCTTACCAGCCTCTATCTGTGCACTCAAAGAAGAGTAAGCACCGAGCAGCAACTGCTGTCCGGTTTGTCCCTTTGCATAGAAGGTACGAGACACCTGTGCACCACCGAAGGAGCGGTTGGCCAACATACCACCATACTCACGAGCGAAAGGAACACCCTGAGCCACACACTGGTCAATGATGTTGTTGCTGACCTCTGCCAGACGATAGACGTTGGCTTCACGAGCACGATAGTCGCCACCTTTCACTGTATCATAGAACAGACGATAGACAGAGTCGCCATCGTTCTGATAGTTCTTTGCTGCATTGATACCACCCTGCGCAGCGATAGAGTGAGCACGGCGCGGAGAGTCCTGAATGCAGAAGTTTAATACGTTGAAACCCATTTCACCGAGTGAAGCAGCAGCCGAGGCACCAGCCAGACCTGTACCAACAACGATGACGTCGAGTTTCAGTTTATTCTTTGGGTTCACCAGACGCTGATGAGCTTTGTAGTTTGTCCATTTCTCAGCTACTGGTCCCTCAGGTATTCTTGAATTTAATGTCTTTGCCATGATATAATGCTTAATTAATAATGCTTAATGCTTAATTAACAACAAAGGCTTGGTGCGCAGTTGAAGGCAAATGCCAGCACGACTGCGATGAAGCCGAGAATGAGCAGGGTGGTGTAAACCAATCCAATAACCTTCCAGCGGCAGAACCAAGTTTTCCCGTTCCAACCCAATGTCTGGATGGCACTCCAGAAACCGTGTGAGAGGTGGAACCAAAGGGCAATCAGCCAGATGATGTACAATACAACAAAAACAGGATTGCTTAATGTCAGTTTGATATAACCGAAACCGTCGGCAGGATCGCCCAGCGGATCAGCTATCTCAAAGAGTTCAGCAAACATCATGTTGTACCAGAAATTAAACAGGTGGAGACACAAACCGAGCACGATGATGATACCGAGCACCAACATGTTCTGAGATGCCCACTCAACCTTTTCAGGCTTCTCGGTCACCGCATAGCGCTCATTGCCGCGAGCACGACGGTTCTGTGCCGTAAGAATGAATGCATACACGATATGGAAAACAGCCAGAGCTGCCAATCCCAGTGTTGCCGCTACAGCATACCAGTTGGCTCCCAGCAATTCACAAATCGTGTTGTACGCATCACCAGAGAACAATGCCACAATATTCATGCAGCAATGAAACGTCAGGAAGAGAATCAGCGCAATGCCTGTTACCGACATCACTACCTTTCTTCCGATTGATGAATTGAATAACCACATAATAGTTTGATTTTTAAATATTTAACGTTAAATGTATGTTCTTTCTGCAAGTCTCTTGCGAATGAGTAATGCCCATCAATACTCGTCCTATACTTGGTTTTAGGTACAGGGATTTTGTCTTTAGACTGCAAAAATACCAATTTTTCGTGATTAACGCAAACGTTTTAGGAAAAAACTTTTCTCATACCTTAAAACGGTAGAAGTGTTTTTATGACAATTCTGTAAACGTTTTCGTAAGAAAAATGAAAAAAAATAGTTCATATAAATAGGAATAACCTTAATTTTGCATAACAAACTACAAGCTATATCTAAAAAATTACTACAAATTATGATGAATTCTGTACTTAAAAGAGTATGTTTCATGCTTCTGGTACTATGCTGTGGCGTTGCTGCAGCATGGAATATAGGCGGTGATGGCTTATATGTATTACAAGACTTCGAAGACCAATCGACTTTTCCTGCAACGAAACCTGAAACAGAAACAGCATTTAATGTAGAAGGACAGGGTGAATGGCTATACCTGAACGCCTTCGTTTCAACAAATTCCAGTTATGTCAGCAGCGGGACACAAAACCTCCGAATGGCGAAAAATGGTGCTTATGTGATTTCTCCCGTATTGAGCAATGGCGTCAGTAAGGTAACCTTCTATCTGGGTCGTAATGCCGTGAAGGTCTATTCTTCTACTGACGAGGGCGCAACCTGGACGGCTGTAGAGACAACGACCAACGGAAAAATCGTAACGGCTGCCATCAATAGTAATACGGTGAACCGTATCAAGGTTGCGAATGAAAGTTTGAAGGACTCTGATATTGACGATCTGAGCATTTTTGCACAGACCTATGATACGCCAGTCGTAACGGCAACAGGTGATGCAACGGATATTACCAAAACCTCCGCCACCCTCAATGGTCAGGTAACCAAACAAGAAGCAACGATTACCGAAGTAGGCTTTGTGTGGAGCAATACCAACAAAGAGCCGACCTTGAAAGATCATGTAGTAGCTTCGTCTTCTTTCATAGGTGACAGCTTTACAGTAACCCTGTCTGAGTTGGCGGAAGGCCGTACCGTTTATTATCGTGCTTATGCCAAATATGGTAGCACTCAAACCTATGGTGAGGTAAAGAGTTTCAAGACTTTACAGGATGAAGTGGAACAGACAGTTGACGAGGAAGGCCGCTACTTCGTACAGGACTTCGAGGATCAGACACAGTATCCTGAAAACTCATCAGCAGTGGATGAAGAATATTATGTCGCAGGCCAAGGAACCTGGATTTACACCAAGGCTGGCCTTTCTACCAATTCAAGTTATACAAACGGTTCTACGGCCAACCTGCGTATGCCGAAGAACGGTTCATACGTGATTACTCCAATCTTCAACAGCGGTGTAAAGAAAGTGACCTGGCTCCAGACGCGTAAAGAAGTGACGGCATATACCTCTACTGACGGTGGTACTTCTTGGACCGCAGCGACCATTAGCAGCGACGGAACACTGCGCACCATTGAGGTTAACAGTCTCAATGTGAACCGCATCAAACTCGCTAACAATACGGGTAGCGATGCTGATATCGACGATCTGATCGTCTATGCACAGGCCTTTGGTACGCCAGCAACTGTTGCAACAGGTGATGTAGAAGGTATCACAAAGAACCAGGCGATGGTTTCTGCTCAGATTGTTGATGCAGGCGACCAGCCGATTACGGAAGTTGGTTTCTTCTGGAGTACCACCAATCCGAATCCTTCGCAGGCAGACAACTCGGTCATCATTGATGATTTGAAGAAAGATCAGACAGAATTCTCCGCACTCATCACGGGTTTGAAGGCAGAACAAACAGTTTACTATCGTGCTTATGCGCTTTCTAATGCTGGATATGCCTTTGGCGAGACGAAGAATTTCACCACCTCAGAGGCAACTGCAGCTGTCGTTGCTACTTCTGATGTCGCCATGAATGGTAAGAAGTACCGTCTGGGAGGTATCGTAACGGATGATGGTGGTATGGATCTTCAGGAGGTAGGAGTTATCTATGGCAAAGAGTCTGGACTTCATTATAATAATGGTACGCGCGTGACAATGTCGAGTGCTTCTTATAAATTCTCTACTGCTGTTCAACTCGATGAGGCTACCCAATACTTTGTCCGTGCTTATGCGATTACTGCGAAGGGTACCGCCTACGGCGAAGAGAAAGCTTTCGTCACACAAGATATTCCTGAAATACCTGATGACATCAAGGGTGATGAAATTTGGTGCTCGCCAGATGGTAACGACGCAACAGCTGACGGCTCTGAGCAGAATCCGTTCTACGATCTGCAGAAAGCCATTGATATCGCACAGCCTGGCGACCGTATCTGGATGAAGGCGGGTACGTATGTTTACGATAAGCGTATCAATATTAATGACGTCAACGGCGAACCCGACAAACTGATAGAACTCTTCGGCAAGGATGGACAGGCTGTCCTCGACTTTTCTGCAATGCCTTATCACGCCCATAGCGGCAACCCGCTGCAGGGTATCCGTCACACCAGTTCTTACTGGCACTTCAAGCATATTGATATCACCAACGCTTCAGATAATGGTATGCTGATTGAACGCAACAAACCTACTGGCGGCTCAGCTTCGGATATCCTGAATCGTACACAGGATGGTCACGACAATATCATCGAACTGTGCAACTTCTATAAGAACGGTGATACAGGTCTTCAGATGAAGAATCTCGCAGCAAACAATATGGTTATCAACTGCGACTCATACTTGAACTGTGATGAGGATGAGGGTGATGCCGACGGCTTTGCTCCTAAACTTTCCGTAGGTGACAACAACTATTTCTATGGCTGTCGTGCTTGGGCTAACTCCGATGATGGTTGGGATGTTTTCTATAAGAAAGAAGGTGGATTTGGCGACAATATGACTGTTATCATTGAAAATAGTATTTCTTATAAGAACGGTTTCCTTGCGCTCGACAAGGTGGCTCCTAAGGGTAATGGTAACGGCTTCAAGTGCGGTTCCAATCAAGGCGCCATGAATGTGTATATGAACCGTTGTCTGGCTGTATTCAATAAGGCCAAGGGCTTCGACCAAAACCATAATGCGGGTGACATTATCCTGAACAACTGTACGGGTATTACCAATACCAGCGTATTGGCCAGCAGCAGCGACAAGACCTATTCTTATCGTATCTATGAACCGATTGCCAGCGATCACGAGGTTCGTTTGACCAACTGTATTGCCATCAATGACAACAAAGATACAGATAAGGCGAATGTAACATCAGACGGACACGGGAAAAACAGTCAATGGGGTCGCTTCGAAGTTGACGAAACGCTCAGTGGTCTGAACGTTACCAATTGCGAATTCCATAAGGCTCATCCAGACTTCTTTGTCAGCGTCGTCAATCACGAAGAGTTGGTGGCTCCACGCGATGAAGACGGTAATCTGCCTGAAACGACATTTGCACACATCAAAGCAGACGGAACACATACATACAACGACCAGTCAACCGCGACATCACAGAGCCTCCTGATAGATAAGGGTGTGAAAATAGACGCAAGCACCTATCGCGGTATTGCTGTCAATGGCATTGAGTTTGTTGGTGAGGCTCCCGATCTGGGTGCATACGAATACGATGGTGAAATCAGCAACGACATCAAAATCATCAACCAAGAGTCAGCCGATAACAGCGTCCGTCTGTTCCAGGCACAAAACGGTGTACTGTTCGTTACGGTCAACGATACTGCGAAAGCAACAGATTATACGGTTTACCTCTACAACACAGCTGGTCAGATTTTAGGACAGCATGCCTTCAACGGTGCAACAACCGCTATCCGTCTGCCCCAGGGTGTTCAAGGAATGGTCGTGTTGAAGGTTGAAGGTAATAATGGATTTAAAGGTGCAGCAAAAGCTGTTGTAAAATAGAAGATGAAACAATAAATATAAACTAAAACCACAATGAACATTACAAAGCGATTTCAAAAAATGTTTGCTTTCATTTGCCTTTGTGCTTTGAGCATGACGGCAATGGCAGACGACATCCATGTTGCTACAACAGGTAGTGATGAAAATGCAGGAACAGAAGCCGCTCCGTTGGCAACAATCGGAAAAGCCTTGGAGCTGGTGAAGGCAGGAGACCGTATCTTGATACATGAAGGTACATACTATATCACCAAGCGTCTGAAGATTCCTGAGTTGCCCACCAATCCTGATTTGCGTTGCGAAATGCGTGCTTATCCGGAAGATGCTGTCGGCAAGGTGATTATCGACGGTAAAAATATGGTTGCTTCGTCGGAAATCGAGTTTAAGCAGTCGCGCTGTATCTATGTGAACCACTTGGCAAACTATTGGACATTCTATGGTCTGACCCTGCAGAATGCGTTGGACAACGGTATGAAGATAGAAGGTTCTCACAACATCATCGAACGTTGTGTGTTCCGTTGGAACAACGATACAGGTCTGCAGATAGGTATGTTTAAGGACTTTTCTATCGAGGAGACAAAGTCGTTCCCCGTCCAAGGTCAGCCGACGTTCAATCCGAATTTCACTTATTGCCGTTACAACAAGGTTATCAACTGTGACTCTTATGAGAATGCCGACCTGAAGTCTTATAGCGGCAGCGATGACGGTGGCGATGCTGATGGTTTTGCCGTGAAACTGTTTCCTGGTCCTGGTACCGAATTTCACGGATGCCGAGCATGGACGAACTCAGACGATAACTGGGACCTTTATATGACCTACCACCCAGTAGTCATTGATCACAGTTGGGCTTACCATGCCGGTTATACCAAAGATGGTCAGGAAGGTAAGAACGGTAATGGTTTTAAACTTGGTGGAGGTGGTTCTGCCGGTGGTAAAGACTTCGACAACTCTGTAGGTGCTCACGTAGTAACCAATTGTGTGGCTTTCGACAACTTGCACAAAGGTTTCGACCAGAATAATGCGTGGGAAGGAATGTATATTTTCAACTGTGTTGCTTGGGGCAATGAGTACAACTACCGTTTCCCGACAGAGTTCAAGTTCGGATTCATGGATATCCACAACTGCATCGGTTGGGGTGCTACAGCAGCAAAGAGCGGACATAAGATTGGAAACCACGAGTTTTTGTCACCAGACAAAGCCGGATACCAAGATCCTACAGCAGGCACCACCTATAACTCTTGGACGACCATCGACGGCTGTAGCCCTATCAAGGAAAGCTTCAAGCCCGATGGTGGCGACTATACGCCTGCAACGAAAGACCATAGTGGTGAGTTCTTGTCACTAAGCGTTGCTGACTTTATGGCCGATCGTGAGGCTGACGGCTCGCTGCCCAATAACAACTTCGCTCGGTTGAAGCCAGGTAGTATCTTCAAGGATTTGGGTATGCCCGTTATTGGCTTTACCCCTGCCCGTAAGATGACTGAGGCACAGTGCTTGGGTTATATTGAAGGTCTTAATGAGTATATCACGGCAGACGATATCTATATCCCTTACAACGATAATGCTCCTGATTTTGGCGCCTACGAGTTGGATGGTGTTCCTGTACCATATAATATTCCCGATAAGATTGAAATCACCTGTAAGACCGCAAACTCTTCACAGGAGATTATCGAGGGACAGCCCATCGAGGATATTGTCTATGAGGTGAACGATGTTGCCGACGAAGTAGCTGTCGAAGGTCTTTCTGCAGGACTAACCTGCAATTATGATCATGTGACCCATTTGTTGGTAATCAAAGGAACACCCCAGGCAAGTTGTACGTTTAAGGTTACAGCTTCTGGCGACGCTGAAGCAACAGCCGCTGGCGTAAAACCCGTTACCACCACCGGTATGATCAAACTGGTTACTCCATATAAGGTGCTCACAGGTGACTGGTATCACTTCCAAGATGCCTGGGATGCGCTGCCTGTTGACTTGCAGGGTGTACTTGAAATCATTCCTGGATCAAGCAATACCACTTCTTATGATCCAGAGAAGACAGAGACCGACAATAGCGTTCCTAGTGGATGTACGAGGGGAGGATTCGATCTGGGTAAGAATAATGGCGGTATTCGTTGGAATCTTGCAAATGGTGTGCTGCAGTTAAAGGTCAACCTCCACTTCACAGGCGACCGTACCTTTAAGATTAACTGGAAATTGGCCAATGGTCAGACAGGTACTTTCAATACTGCAAAAATGAAGAAAACGACCCTGTTAGCATACGATCTCATAGAGGTTGCTGGCATCAGCGAGGAGGTGGCCAAGCAGATTCGTTCCATCGAACTCTTGAATACTGCTACTAATGGAGGCGCCCGTGTTTACGATATGTATGTTCGTGTGCCAGTTTCCACAACTGGCATCAATGGCGTAACCATTCAGGATGCCAATAGTTCGAAAGCCGTGAAATTCATTAAGGACGGCAAGGTCGTTATCATGAAAAACGGCGTATTGTATAACGTATTTGGACAGAAACTGTAAAAACAAACCAACATGAAAAAACTGACTATATTCTTCGCTCTGCTTGTCTGTGCGCTCTTCGCACAGGCACAGACAGATCTTTCAGAGGACTTCAGTTCGCTGGCTAAGGGTAAGTACGGTGCCAACGGTGAGGTATCTGTTTCGTTGCCTTCTGGCGAATGGAAGGCTTTGAAGATGGAACTCAAGGAGAGTAGCGGCAAGAAGCAGTTTACATTTACCAGTGGATCCTCTTCTTATCTGATTACCCCAGCGCTTGACGATCCGGGCAAGATTTCTGTTGACTGGGGTTCTGGTGGTAATAACAAACTGATCATCAGCTACTCTGTCAATGATGGTGCTTGGCAGCAGCTCGCAGAGATTTCCTCAGGCGGATCTGGCGCAAAGTCGTATGGTGCCAAAACTGGTCTCGACGGCAAGACGAATGTGCGTTTCCGCTTTGTTGGCAGCTCCAGTAACACCTATGTAACAAAGATTGTCATCAAGTCGGCCAATGTCGTTCCCGTCGATCCCGATGATCCTTCTTATATCACCGAGGGCACTTGGGTTCCGACAAAACCTTTCCCGACAGCCGTAAACACCTACTATATTTCTCCTGCGGGAAACGATGTGACAGGTGACGGCTCTGAAGCCAAACCTTGGTACAACATTGCCGTAGCCTATGCTGCAGCACAGGCAGGTGACCATATTGTTTGCAAAGGGGGCACCTATAAAATCAGCAAATACGGTACTGACGGCAAACTAACTGTTCGTATGAACAAAAATGGTACGGCCGAGAATCCTATCGTCATCCGTTGTGCCGACGGCGAGAAGCCGGTATTCGACTTTGAGCAGCAACTTCTTGACTGTAACAGGCAGCCGTCGAAGGTCGGCGACCGCGGTATTCTGCTTTCGGGCGACTACCATTTCTTCTTCGGTATCCATATCATGCACGCTGCCGACAATGCCATCAAAGTGGAAGGATCGCACAACCGTATAGAGCGTTGCGAGTTCTCTTACAACCTTGATACGGGCATCCAGTTAGGTTTCGGACACCATTTTGAAGAATCAAACCCAGGCATCTCTAAGAATGATGGTAGTTACTGTTCTTATAATGACATCATCGACTGCGACTCGCACCATAACTGCGACTGTGATACCAACTACGGCTCTGATGCCGACGGCTTCGCCTGTAAGATGCACAATGGTATCGGCAACCGCTTCATCCGCTGTCGTGCCTGGCGTAATAGCGACGATGCATGGGATCTTTATGAAACAGATTACGATGTTGTGCTTGCCGAGTGTTGGGCGTGGGAGTCTGGTAATGCTGAAGACCATTTATGGGTGAAAGAGTATCTGACAACCTCAGCCTCCTTCTCAGGCAACGGTAATGGTATCAAACTGGGTGGTAACGGCGAGGGAGGCTCTTCGCAGGGTGTCCATTATGCTTTCAACTGCATTGCCTTTGGTTGCGATAAGAGCAGCTCTGTAAAGGGTTTCGACTGCAATAGTCATAAGGGAGGTCATGTGCTGGTTGGCTGTCTGGGCTTCGATAACGGCTACGACTACATGTTCGAGAGTGGCGGCTCAGAGAGTAAGACGTTCTATTATAATAATGTATGTATCGGCAAACAGGAAATCTGCGTGGGCAGCGATGACTACAACGCTCTGGCAGCTCCTATGTCCAAGAACGGTTGGACAAATCACTTAACAACAGGTATTTCAGCCGACAACTATATTACATTGAACGAGGAAGACGCCCTGCTGCCTCGTGACATCTACGGTGGACTGCCTCGTCGATTTGGCCGGTTGACAGCTGATCCGGAGAATCCGTTGGTAGATGCCGGTAATGTTACGCTCGACAATATCAATAACGTTTGGCAGGGACTGGTGGCTGAGTTCCCGTTCCTGGAAAGAAAGATCACGGGTGATGCTCGCGACCTCGGTCCTTACGAGCGCCCTGCTTCTACACCAACTGCCATTACTGTGGTCAGCGGTTCTTCTGCTGACAAGCAAACGAAGACCTGCAAATACTTCATGGACGGCCGTCTCGTCATCGTGAAGGACGGTCAGCGTTACAACAGTTTAGGACAGAAGCTTTAAAGCAACTTCAAAGCTTTCATTGGTATGAAAAAACTATTTAGTATCATTTCTCTGCTGTGCTGCATTCTCGCAGCACATGCAGCGAATTTCACCGAAAACTTCCAGACGGGACTGCCTACCTCGGCTCCGTCAAGTGAGACAACAGTAACCTTGACGTCTGGCGACTGGAAAATAAAAGGAGTGTATGGTAAGAACGATAACAATTCCATGCGTCTTGCGATGACAGCGAATGGTTATGCGATTACACCCGCCTTAAACCGACCGGGCAACATCACCTTCTATCACCGTGGTTCAGGCAACAACAAGAAGTTGGTCGTTGAGAAATCAACCGATGGCGGTAGTACTTGGTCACAGCTTGGAGAAGTCTCCGTTTCATCAAGCTCTACTTATGGCAGCACCACCTACAATGCTAATTCTACAGAGGAAGATACGGAGGTGCTGATACGATTCACGTGTCAGAGCGCTACCATATACCTTGACGACATCAGCATTGTGCTCGGCTCCACATCAGGTGGCGGCGAAGGAGGTGAGGACGAACCTACCAACCCCAACCCACAGGAAGAAATACCTTGGACGGGACCGCATAGTGACGAGCACTGTATCTATGTTGCTCCTTGGGCACCCGACGACAGCGGTGACGGCTCTTGGGAATATCCATACTACAATCTGCAGAAGGCTATCAACGAGGCACAGCCAGGTGACTCTATCTATGTTCGCGGTGGTACGTACTATCCAAGTGCATGGCGCGACAAGATGTCTGACGGTAAGATGCTCAAGACCAACAAGATTCTCATCGACAAGAAGGGTGATGCCGACCATTGGTTCACCATCAAGACCTTCCCAGGCGAGTTCCCAGTCCTTAACTTCAAGGATCAGCCAAAGGGCACCAACAAGTCATCTACCTATGGAGGCATACAACTTGAAGGCGACTATTGGCACATCTATGGTCTGCACATCACACAGGCTGGCGACAATGGTATCAAGGTGGAAGGTTCACACAACAAGATTGAACGCTGTACCTTCAGCTATAACGACGATACGGGTCTTCAGCTGGGCTTCGGTCATAATTTCTCCGACTCACACCCGGGCATTAGCAGCAACGATGGTACCTACTGTGCCTACAACGATGTCATCGACTGCGACTCTTACCTCAACTGCGACGCCGACAACTTTGGCTCTGATGCCGATGGTTTTGCCTGCAAGATGCACAATGGTATAGGCAACCGCTTTATCCGCTGTCGTGCATGGGACAATGCCGACGACGCGTGGGACCTCTATGAAACCGACTATGCCGTCAAACTCATTGAGTGCTGGGCATGGGGTTCTGGTCGTGCCAACCTATTTGGCTGGGTCGGAGCCAGCGGTTCCTTCCAGGGCAACGGTAATGGTATCAAACTTGGCGGTAACGGTAGCGGTGGCAGCTCAAAGGGTGTTCATGAAGCATGGCGCTGCGTAGCCTTCAACTGCGACAAGACCGGTTCTGTCAAAGGCTTCGATGAGAACTCTCACAAGGGTGGTATCAAACTCGTCAACTGTCTGGCTTTCGGTAATGGTTACGACTTCATGTTCGAGGATTGTGCCGATGCCAACAACTTCCAGTTCTATAACAACGTGTGTTTCGGCAACATCGAGATAAAAGGCTCTTTCAGTGATAGCAACAACGCCTTGCTTGCCAACAAGACGAAGAATGCGTGGAAGAACAATGTCATCACGGCAAGTAGCTTCTCCAAGGATGACTACGTCAGTCTTACTGAAGACGACGCTAAGGCACCACGTGCTGCCGACGGCAGTCTGCCTACACGTTTCGCCCGTCTGAAGAGTACTGCCAGCTTGTTCATCGACAAGGGTCTCGACCTCAAGAGTGAGATGCAGGATGAGTTCCCGTATCTCTGGCAGCCAATCTACGGTGTTGCTCGCGACCTCGGTCCTTATGAATATGCTCCCGCAACACCAACAGGCATGCAGTTGATTCTTACCAATGAAAAGGAGCTTTCACTTTGCATTGCTCACGGCAATCTGCAGTTCTCTGTTCCTGCCAACGGTAAGGCTATTATCGACTTGTACTCTCCACAGGGAGTACGTGTGGCCAATGTAACCAATATCCTCGCCACAGCCGGCGGACAATATAGCATCCCTGTCGGCGCACAACTGCAGAAGGGTGTCTATATCGCTCGTCTGCTGTTCAATGGTGCAACACGTTCTGTACGTTTCACCGTAAAATAAACGAATCAACCAAACGAATCAACCATACTGAAACAAATCATGCGTAGAATATTTCTCACTGCGATGATGGCTGTTACAGCCATCATCGCTATACACGCTCAAACAGCGAATAATGATGCCGTAAAGGTGAGCTGGGCATTGGACAACGGAACCATCACCGAAGCTCCTGTGTATGCGCCTGCTGAAACCAGTCAGTTTTTCGAGAAGGCTGAGATTACCGTCGGTTCTGGACTGTCGGTTGATGGTGCTGGTACTTCCGAAAAAGACAATATCACACAAACGAAATTCAAGGTTTCCACAAAGACCTCTTCGGCAGACGATGCGGTGAATTCGGTGAAATTCACGCTAAAATTAAAAGAGGGCATTGCCTTCACGCCTACCAAGGTCAGCCTAAAAGCTTTTCGCTGGGTAACCAATGAAGGAGGAATGGACATCTCTTGGGTGAGCGATGGAACAAAGAAGTCTTTGGTTTCCAATACTCGCCCCAATCGTGCTACAGGTGAAGGCGCCAGTACCGTTTCTGTTTATAGCTACGACCTGAGCGGTACAGCCGCCAGCGAGAAAGAATGTGGAGTTGTTGCCAATATATATGGACTAAAAGCAGGAAAATGGATTTCTTTGGGCGATGTCGTCATCGAAGGTACGCTTTACGGCACCGTTGGACAGCCCCTGACCTACACCCTGTCTGTCAACGTCTCTCCTGAAGGAGCAGGAACCGTACAGGTCAGTCCTGTCGGTCCTTCCTACGAGAGTGGTCAGCTCGTCACGTTGACACAGCAACCCGCAGAAGGCTACGTCTTCACGGGTTGGCAGACCTCAACGGGTAAGACGCTGTCAACAGCCGACACTTATGCATTCAATATCAAGGGTAATATGGCACTCACGGCGAAGTATGTGACGGAAGCAAGCCTGCTGGTCAACGACTATACGGTCGTCAGCAACATCGATGAGTTCCGTGCGACTATCAAGCAGTTCAACGAGAATCCTTCTGCGCTGCGCCGTTTCATCTTTCTGAAAAACGGCACCTATGACTACGGTACTTACAAGAACCCCGAATCAGGAGCCGACCCTTATGGTCGTGATACCATCATGGTGGATAATGTGTCTGTCATCGGTCAGAGCACCGAGGGTGTCACCATTACCATCACCCCAACAATGGCGAGTGTCAGCCGAACGGCTCCTATCGTTATAAAGGGAACCGGTACGTATATGCAGGACTTTACCATTCATAACAACTACAACTATAGTGGTGACGATGGTCAGGCTGCTACCATCATGGATAAGGGACATCACTCCATCGGCAAGAATCTGCGACTGATATCCAAGCAAGACACCTATTATTCTAATACGGACAACGGACAGCTTTATTTCGAGACAACAGAGTTTCAGGGAACGGTTGATTATATCTGTGGTCGTGGAGATGTGTTCTTCAACAAATGCCGACTGATGTGCGTCAACCGCAAACCAAAGCAAGGCGACTATCAAGGCGACACGCATATCGCTGCTCCCTATACCATCGGTGAGAACTTCGACGACATCGGCGGACACGGCTATATCTTCATGGATTGCTATGTGGATTGTAAATCAAAGACCTGGGACTTCGGTCGGGGATGGAGAGTACATCCCAGAGCAGCTTTCCTGAATACTACCTTGTCGGAAGATGCCGCCAAACGCATCGGCAATGACCAAACGAGCGGAAAGGCAGCTGACGGCTATGCTGTAACGAAGCCCATTGACTACACGCTGCGTGTGGGAACCAAGGGCGTTCAGAGTGGAGAGCCGGGATTTGAGTTTTATGAGTATAACACGATGAACGAACATGGCGATGTGGTAAGTCCAGAGAGCAACGTGCTGACCTTTCAGGGTTCACCCAGTCGTACGGCAGAGACCATCTTGAAAGCCGATGAAACCGACCGTTTTCAGTTGCGTAATGTATATCCTGACTGGCAACCTGATAAGGACTGCCTACAGGTTTCCGTCACCGCTTGTGAGTTGACGGGCAACACCCTCTCTTGGACAACCGATAGCAAGGCGAAGGCCTTCCTCATTGAGAAGGATGGCGAATTCGTGGCTATCGTTGATGGCACAGAGAACAGCTTTGTGGTCAGCGGTTCTGCTGACGGCTATACCGTTCGTGCTGCCAATATGATGGGTGGCTTCGGCATAGCTGCCCCTGTGGGCACCACGACGGGCATCAATACTCCATCTCTTCATAAAGAAGAATGGAAGGCTACTCAAAAAGTAATCCTTAATGGTCGTATCGTCATTGAAAAAGACGGTATCCGTTACAACACTTTGGGACAACAAATAAAGTAATGTTTGTATGAGAAGGAACGTTTTTGTTTTCTGTTTATTGGCTCTTTATGCCAACACCATCAACGCCCGCCAGTTGGATATTCAGCCAGGCGAGGATATCAAGACCGCCATCGAGAATCTGGTGGCAGGCGACACCCTTTGGGTAAAGGCTGGCACTTATGAGGTGAGCGACCTGATCAACGTGCGCCATAGCGGTAACCGTCACCATCGCATCTGCGTATTTGGCTACGATACGGAAAAGGGTAAAAGACCTGCCGCGAACCCCGTATTTGATTTTTCCAAACAGCCCCATACCGGTGACGACTATGCCGGACAGTTCCGTGGTGTACTGATGAACCCCTTTGCCGACTATTGGTATTGGCGCGATATCGATATCACAAAGAGTGCCGATAGTGGTATGAAACTGGAAGCCTCGTATTGTGTTGTTGAGCGCTGCAACTTCTATCGTTGCGGTGATACGGGTTTGCAGTTGGGGTTCGACAAAGACGGCAACGGCGGCAACAACCGCAATCCCAAATTCCTCTTTGGCCGCTATAACCAGATCATCAACTGCGACTCCTACTACAACTACGATGTCCAGACGCACGGCGGCAATGCTGACGGCTTTGCCAACAAACTCTATCCTGGTCCAGGTAATGAGTGGCACGGTGACCGCTGCTGGGGGAATAGTGACGACGGCTGGGACCTATACTATGCCATCTATCCTTGTCTGATTGATAACTGCTGGGCCATCTGGAACGGATACCTTGAAGACGGTAGTATTGGTGTCAACGGCAACGGATTCAAACAGGGTGGTAACAAACAGAGTGGCGGTTCTGCTGATGGCAAGGGTGGTTCCTACGGAGCACATATCTTCACCAACTGCGTGGCTGCCTATAACCTCTATCATGGTTTCGACCAGAACAATCACGACGAGGGTACGTGGATTATCAACTGTACGGCATTCAACAACAAACAGGTGAACTTCCGTTTCAACTGCGATGTGGAGATGATTGGTAACACCGTATTTCATCTTCGCAACTGTTTAGGGTTTAATCCAGGTGAGGCCAACCACCGTTTTGGTGATATGTGGCCCGATTCAGAATACACCAACTGGCAGGATATCCTGGGTGTGTCACCGCAGTATAATATGGGTAAGGGAATAGACCCCAAGACAGGCAAGGATTATATCCGTATATCTGCAAAAGACTGGCCAAACTACGACGACCAGTTTGTGGATATCTCCATGGAGACGGCTCTTAGTGCCCGTCAGGCCAATGGTGAACTGCCGTTGAACTTTGCTCGTCCGAAAGTGGGCAGCATCTTTGAGGATAAGGGAACGCCCATCGAGAACTTCTATTGCCAGGATATCTTCAAAGACTACTACTATAAGAATACAGAGAAATGGCTTGACGATTATTCCACCACCATCACGTTGCCTTATGCTGGCGCAGCTCCTGATTATGGAGCTTACGAGGCAGGGTGGGAGCGTCCGGCTTTCGAGTTAGAAACGTTGCCTGTCAACGATGGTACGCTGGTTGATGTCAACGAGGTGACCACGATTGGTGGCAAGAACTATCAGAAACAGTTGCTGGTCGACGACTACCTGTTCCAGGATGAAACGCTTGCAACGAAGGTTATGCAGTACATCAGTGATGCCCATACTTCCAACAAACTGCTGCCTGCCTACTATGGTAAGAGCGGCAACTATCCAACGAAGATAGGTGCACTCTACGGAGGTGGCACCTTGGGCGCCTATATGTTGGCCAAGAACGGGGGATATATCGAGTTCACCGTGCCCAGCCTGAGTGAGATGCGGTCCGACTGCTATGGAGGCGGTAAGACCTCTACCTTGCAAATGCAGTGGAAATATCAGGGTGAGAGCGCGTGGCACGATGCCGAGAAAGTCACCTTCGACCAACGCATATTTACAGTCGATTTCGTGGCTTACGGTATTCCGCAGTCAGTGCAGCCCATCGTTGTACGTCTCAACAGCATCGGCTCTAATGATGTCTATCTCACCGACCTTACTCTGAATGGCTTTGAAGAGTTGAAAGACGACGTCACTGGTATTTCTGCTGTAACCGCAACCGACAAGCCCGACATACAAGTTACCGCCAATGGCATCATTGTCTATGGTGATGTTGCTGCCATACAGGTGTTCAATTCTGCAGGGCAGCAGGTAGCGCAGAGCAGTCTCTCGCAATTCTGTAACCTCTCTTCCTTGGAAAAAGGCATCTACGTTGTAAAAGCCCTCATGAAAGACGGCACCACTTCGCAAGTGAAAGTCATGAGACGATAAAGACAAATTATCATTTCAAAAATATGTGGAACACTTTGATCACCAGAACCGTCCCCGTGATCATATCAGTTGACGTTATTCTTCACAATTACCCACATTCCGTCATTATCCTTTCCTTCATGCTTCAGAACTCCAACCTTCTGTAAAGCAGAAAGGTCACGTTCGATGGTGCGTTGGCTCACCGACAGCATCTCCGACATTTTTCGGCCTGTTATTGTCGGAGACTCTTTGATAAGATTGAGTATTTTCTGCTGACGCTCAGTGAGTTTCGTCTCCGACATGTCTCCGTCATGGTCTCCGACATTTTGTGTGTCGGAGGTGGCATAAATGATGGTCTGGAATTAGGTCGGAGTAGATTTGAACTTGGGTTTAGCTCGTCCTTATAGCCTTCCAAGGCTTGGGTCTCATTACAGATGCGTGTGAGTCCACTGCCTCGTTTCTCCATATAGTCAAGCTGAGCCATCACGTTTGCAAGTATGGGATTGCGTCTTTCAGAAGACACATCTTTGATGTCCAAATCCTGTATCAGCATACCATTGTACATTCCACCTGGGGATGTTACAGTGAAGCGGTCATCGTATATGTCAAGATGCACTTCACTCCCCATCACAGTATAATCGCGATGGATGAAATGGTTTACCATTGCTTCAAGAACTGCACGTTCCGCATACTCTGGTTTGTTCTTTCGCCCATCAGGCAATTTCTCCCAGCCTCTCTTGGTGTTTGACTTCACAAAGTTCATAGCTTCACGAAGTAGCATGAGGACATTCCCTGTGAACTCTGCATCATTGATGGCATCGCCCTTTTCTTTTCCATCCCATCTGGTACAATATAAGCGAGATTGCCATAAAGGACAATCATCGGCAAACAATGCGCCTGCATTCGTTAGGTTCCCAGCACCTGTTACAAGCCCAAACGACAAGAGGTATTTCTTGTCCCATTCTTGTTTGGTGCGGTCTTTGAACGAGTTCGCCAATATCGTAAAGGAATAGTCCTCTGCTTTATAGTCTGTATGAAGGGAATCAAAAGTTTTGTTGGAACCTTTCAGTACCAAGCGAACCATCTGTTCTGCCGACGCAGGCATGCTCTCATCACCAACACGGACAAATGCAATACGCTGACCATCTCCAACGTAGTAATATGGGGTATAATGCCCTGCATTGACTTTGAGTTGCAAGATGTGCAGACCATCTATATCATGGGGAATCATCTCCACCTCTGGCAGGGGATCCATATAGTCACGAATCTTACTACTGATAGCTTCGCAAACATGCTGTACATCATTGAGACCTTTGACGACGCCGTCATTATCAATGCCAAAGAAAAGAGAACCACCCAAGCCATTAGCGAAGGCACTTACGCTTTTCAGCCAACTCTTAGGTTTCTTCTCTTCAAGCATTACCTTGAAGTCGTATGCTGTACATTCAGCTATCAGAGTCTTTAATTCCATTTTATATGAATTCTCTTTTACCTTGCAAAAGTACTCATTTTTAACGAAAGGCGAGCATTTATTTAGCGTTTCACGAATAATTTAAGCAAATTTAGTCTAAAGAAATGCTGTGATATAACAAAAAGAAATGATTTGTGCTGAAAACAACTTTTGTACCCTCGAACTAGGAAAATGGCGAATATGGCAACGAACAAGCATTTCAATCTAAAGGAAGGGCTGGATATGAAATTCTTCGACTTGTAAAACGGCTTTATCGAATATCTGCGGGAGTACTGAATGGAGCACAGAATGATGCATGTAGCATTGTCATAACAATTTAATACGCTTTATTCCGGCATCTCAGAAAAAAGCGGTAACTTTGCGCCCAAAATAATTATCTGTATCATTCACAACTATAGAGCATTTATGAAAATACTTGTTGTCGATGACGAACTAGACATCTGCGAGATACTCCAATATAATCT
>Ga0326511_10001258_pt1 | contig 21341 bp, 34 predicted proteins | sample 0_2496_0518_D_FD_203701 | JGI IMG/M metagenome (GOLD analysis project Ga0326511, IMG submission 203701) | Bovine rumen microbial communities from UC Davis, California, United States - 0_2496_0518 | ecosystem: Host-associated > Mammals > Digestive system > Stomach > Rumen | place: USA... | reverse complement strand
CGCCCGCGTCAGCGCAACGACATTGATCGTGGAGGAGAACAATGGATAATGTGATAACCGCCGTGTTCGGCGCGATGCGCACGGCGAAAACAGCGCCCCGGCACCAGTATGACTACGGTCAATACCTAAAGTTTTCGGGCCTGCCCGCAATGCCGGACGCCTACGAGGTGCATTTCGCCAACGTGGGCGACACCGACGCGCTGCGCGTGCTGAGCGACGGCACACCCGTCGCCATCCCCGACGTGCTGCTGACCACTGGGCGTGACATCGAGGCGTGGGTGTATGTCCACACCGCCGCCGAGGACGGCGAGACGGTCTATACCGCCCACATCCCCGTCATAAAGCGGGCCAAGCCCGCGGACTATGAGCCGACGCCGGAGGAGGCAGGGCTTGTGGAGCAGGCCATCGAGGCGCTCAACCGCAAAATAGATGTCCTCGACAACGCGAACATCTACGAGATGTCCGTGGAAGATACCACGCTGGTCTTCACCAGCACGAAGGAGGGATAACACATGGCCGAGATCAAGAAAATACGGGTTGACGGCACGGATTACGACGTGCGGGATACGAGTAAGGTTCCCGTGAATCAGGGCACTGCCAACGCCGGGAAGATCATGCAGGTCAGCGCGGACGGCATACTTGCGCCCACCGCCGCGCTGGATGGCAAGGTGGACAACACGCAGACTGTAAACGGCAAGGCGCTCAACGCGAACATCAACCTTAACGCCAACGATATACCCTATGACGATGATCCCGAGGCCCAGCGCATAGTCGGTTCGGTGGGGTCAGCGCTGTTCCAGCGGCCCCAGTATAACCAGGTGGTGCGGGTGGATGGCGAACAGTCGCTTACCGACGCGCAAAAGGCCACAGGCCGGGACAATATCGACGCCGCGAGTGTGGGCGAGGTCAGTGATCTAAAGAGCGCTTTAGGCGAGTCTACAAAAAATCTTCTTGCGGCACAAGTAAAGACTGCCACAGCTGTAAATGTACCAATAACATCAGATGGCAAAGGCAGATTTATACTAAACGGAACAGCAAACTCTAATGGCGGCAGAACAACCAATGTGTCAGGCTTATTCACTCTGCAAGCCGGAACGTATACGCTTTCCGCAAAGACTACTGCTACTTTGCAATTGTGTACCGTATGGCTGAACAAGTCAAACAACGTAGATATTATTGGCATAACTCCAAACGGCACTCCATCGACGTTCACTTTAGCTGAAGATACGTCCATATATGTAGGTTTTGGACTTGGTAATGGAAAGTCGTATGTTGCCACTGTTGAGGTCCAAATTGAAGTCGGTAGTACAGCAACGGACTTTGTGCCGAGCGTGTCTGCGTATGATTATTTTGCAAGAAAAACAGCGAATACTAATTCTGACCGCATAGAAGCTATTGAAACAAACTTTTCAAATGGGATACGGATTGAGCAGATAGCGTTTACAAAGAATACTGATAATATATTCGATGCAAAATTCAAGCCTAATATCAGGATTGATTCATCAGGCAATATTGTAGCGGAAGTATCCTCATACATATCAGCAGAAGAAGAATATATACCAGTTCAAGCAAGTACGGCATACTGTTTTTATGAAAGAGAAAAAATCAACTATACTGGCTATTTCAATATTGTTGTAAGTTTTTATCAATCAAACAAATCTTTTATATCACAAACACAGATTACAAACAGTGGATATATACAGTTCACAACTCCTGCAAATACGGCATATGTAAGATTCTATCTTTACAAGAACAATGTTGCAGATTATTTAGACGATTGGAAGTTTGTGCTTTGTGAGGGCAATTCGCCTCTGCAAAACTATGTGCCATGTAAGGTCATAGAATACGATTATGTTGAACATAAATCAAGCGAAGCACCATCGACAAATCCTTTATATGGGAAAACTGCTTTAATTTTCGGGGATAGTATTACAGATTGTTGTAATATTACTATTAACGCTGAGAATGAAACAACAGCTTATTCCTTCAAGAATCCGTCAAACACTTATATAAATGCTGACGGGAATACTATCAATTTTTCAATGTGGCCCAAAATTTTATTAGAAAATAAACAGCTTTCTGAAATCCGTAATTATGCAAAATTCGGTGCGTCATATAAAGACGGTACACCATCCGCCGGAAATGAAAGGCAAAATCTGAGTTATCAGATAACTGTTGCTGAAAACGATATTACAAATCCTAATGGGGCGTTTTCTACTTCAGGAGATTTTGATCCCGATATAATCATTTTTGCGCTTGGCACTAACGATGGCACACCGAACGACACACCAACCTCCGCACTTGCAAAACTTGTAAGGGATGCCGATACAACAATCAATGTTTCGGCTTCACTTGCCAATATGGATAGAACTAAATTCTGCGAGGCGGTTCTTTGGGCGTTCTTAAAAGTAAAAAGCCTCTTCCCGATGGCTCAATGCTTTTGCGTTACACCGTTGCAAAGTGCAAACAGAAATACGATACCGGGGTTGTTGCATGATTATTTGAAAGAAATGGCGGAACGTTATAATTATATTATTATAGACGGTTCATATACTTCTGGGATAACTAGAGAATTAAATAATGCGAGCGCGCTTGGCGAATACTTGATTGACGGATTGCATCCAAATGAAAAAGGACAAAATTTAATGGCAAGAATGATAATAAAATCGTTAGAAAGGAACTATATGCCTTTAGATGGTGATGGGTTTAATGCAAATTAACACTTTAAAAACGGACTTGTGATCAGAGCTGAAAAGCTCGCCGGGAGAGATGCCTGCATCATTCCCGGTTACCCATTTAAATAACACTTTAACTAACAACACATAAGGAGGTTCACTCACATGTCCAACTTCACCGACACCATCAAGACCATCAACCGCATGCCAGCCGACAAATCCGCTGAGATGTTCCAGCGCATGACCACAGACCCGGAGGCCGTGGAGCGCGATGTGACCGCTTGGGCGAAGAACAACCCGGAGCCGCGCTATCCCACATGGGGCGAATGGCTGTGTGAGATGGGCGTGTCCCGTGTCAGCAGCTACGAGGACGGCAAGGTCGTGTACAGCCGCACGCGCAAGTTCTATGAGGAGATGGACGCCGCCACTGCGGTGAAGCTGGGCGTGGAGCCGAAGGTTTACAAGCATGACTGAGTTGAAATACGGGGATGCAGGATGCTTCTACATCCCCGGCATTGACATCCTTGTCCCCCTTTACGACAAGACCGGGCTGTCCCAAAAGCAGTCCCAGGCGCTTGTAGACCGAGCAGACAGTGCGGTATTCTGCCGTCGCTACGGTGGCGGGCATTGCGATTACATCGCCGATCACGCGGCGCAGGGGTTTGATGCGATCAAGAAGTGCAACCTGTACACGGTGGCCGTCATCCAGACCCCCTACGCGGCACAATGCTATCAGTGCGTGGCCGTCATGCCGGGAAAGAACACGGGAAGTAACCTAATCACCTGTACCAGGCAAAGCCTGAAAAAGGTCAAGTGGGCCGACCTGTGCCTGTATACCTGTAACGACGCAACCGGGAAGAACATCACAATGGTATTCTTCAAAAAGACCATCCGCTACCCTTACCCTATCTATCCTGCAAGGGAGGTGAAATAATGGCTATTGACTTCAACAAATACATCTACAGCACCGGCACCCACTACATCGCCAACAGCGGCAAGGACGAAAACGGCGCATATCACGGCGGCAAGGCCGGAGATCAGTCCGGGCATGAGGCCGAATTGAAGAAATGGTATAACCGCCCGTGGACAGTGGTGCTGCGCTATCCCAATCAGGCCGTCGCGCTCAAGATCGCGGAGCTGTCCATCGCCATGTGCCTGAACGACAACGTGGGCTATGACCAAGATCAGCGCGGCACCTACTGGCAGCAGCTCAAAGCGGCGGGGTATGACCCATCCAAGATCACCACGGCATGCGAGGAGGATTGCACCGCCGGGGTCAGCGCCAACGTCAAGGGAGCCGGGGCGCTTATGGGCATCAAGGCGTTGGAAAACCTGCCGCTGTGTACGTCCCGCAACATGCGACAGGAGTTTGTCAAGGCGGGTTTCGTCGCCCTCACCGCCTCGAAGTATCTGACTTCACCTGACTATCTGCTCCCTGGCGACATCCTGCTTTACGAATCCCACCATGCCGCCTGCAACATCACCATCGGCTCGAAGGTGCGCGAGGACTGGTATCCCGAGGGCTACGCCACCCAGACAAAGCCCGACCCGCCCGTGGAGGAGGTTCCCGAATTTGACCTCCCCGCCGTCATGATTACCGGCTCAAGCGTGTTCGTGCGCAAGGGGCCGTCCACGGATTACGGCAGTTTGGGCGTCGTCCATCAAAACGACAGGCTGCGCTATTTCGGCTATACCTATCCCGCCAACGGCTGGTATCTCGTGGAATTTGAGAAGCAGACCGGGTGGGTGTCCGGCAAATACGGGAGGGTTGAGGCATGAGTGAGGCGGTGTTGGTTGCGGTAATATCAGGCATATTCACGCTGACTGGTGTGGTGATTACTGTGGTGGCTACGTCTAAGAAATCAGCAGAACAGCAGCGTGAAGCCAATGCCAAGATGATTACTGAACTCAAAAGCAGGTCGGACGCCTCTGACGCAAAGCTTGACAAAGAAGTGGCTCTTTTAAGAGCGGAGGTTGACGAGCTTATGCGGGAGGTCCGAATACACAATGGGTTCGCCCAGCGTATGCCAGCTATAGAGGCTGACATTAATAACATTAAGGACCAGATTAACGAACTCAAGAGTGAAAGGAGTGCTTAATCATGAGAGACTGGAAGGAATGGGCTAAGAAGGCTGGTATTCGCGCTTTTCGTACTATAATCCAAGCCGGTGCGTCTGCTGCTCTGGTGGCTATCGGAGAAGCGAAGACCATTGGTGCAGTTGACTGGGTTACTGTAGCGTCTACTGCTGGGCTGGCGGCCATTATATCCTTGCTTATGGCGCTTAAGGGCCTTCCGGAGTTAGACGAATATTATATTCCTCCTGATGATGAAGGCGATTGACAGGTCGTCGTTTCGAGTGTATAATAGTAGCAGGAGGTGATAACATGGAAAACAACAATAGCCATGTATCGTTTGTCGCTTTTGAAGCTACGTGCACTCGGTTCGATCGCATTATCAAGAGACTTACAATTGCCTTGGTAATTTGCATCCTACTGGTGTTCGCCAGCAATGCTGTGTGGTTGTACACTTGGATGCAATACGACTACTCTGGTGTGGAAGAAACCTCTACTACGACTACCGAGACGGTGACCGTTGATGGTAAGGAAGGGGTAGCTAACTACGCCAGTCATGGTGGGAGTGTTGTAAATGGCTCGGATTACAGTTCGTACAACCACGACGACTACGAGGACCCGTACTCGGACCCGGGCCAAAAAGAGCCCGAAGCCGAGTACGAGGAGAATTAGGAGACGCAGATGACACCCCAAGAGATGTCTGCTTCGGAAGTCTGTCGTTTGATCGACGAGTGGATAATAGGTAAGAATGGCTTAAGGGATAGGATGATTCTTAAGCGTCGACTAATCGACGGCGTGTGCTTCGAACCTTTAGCCGAGGAGTTTGATCTGTCTACACGGCAGGTTAAGAATATCGTTTATAGGGGTGAAGCCAAGATATTCCGTCACTACAAGTAGGCACCCTTTGACAAAGCCTCCCGGGCAACTCCCCGGGAGGCTTTTTCTATATAACTAAATACGTCTAAAAGTTGCCCCTCGGTTTCATTGCCGAGGGGCTTTTTGTATGTTACAATGAATACAGAAGGAGGGATCGTGCATGGCATTTGTTGAATGGAATCCCAACCCGGTGGGAAGACGCGTCGGAGACTGCGCTGTTAGAGCTATCTCCAAAGCCCTCGGTGTAGATTGGGAGACTGCCTATGTGATGACCGCCTCCAACGGGTTTAGTATGGGCGATATGCCGTCTTCCGACAGTGTGTGGGGTGCTACCCTCAGACAGCATGGATTCTACCGAATGTCTATTCCAGACGCCTGCCCGGATTGCTACTCTGTAAATGATTTCTGTAATGACAACCCCAAAGGCACGTTTGTTCTCGGGTTCGGAGGTCACGTCGCAACTGTCGTGGACGGAGATATTTACGATAGTTGGGACAGTTCTAACGAGATTCCGCAATTTGTGTGGTATAGAAAGGATGGAGAGTAATGGCTGTGTATAACAACGGATTTCCTATCGGCTACCAACCCATGCAGATGCCGTATTATCCACAATACCAGCAGTCCATGCAGCAACCCGCTCAACCACAACAGCCACCGACAATGACTCCGCCTACCATACGGGCAGATATTGTACAAGTCGACAATGAACAGGCAGCAGCGAATTATCCGGTTGCTGTGGGTACTCCTCAGATGATGATGGCAAAGGACGATAGCGCCATATATGTGAAGACTGCATACGCCAATGGACAATATCAGCTCGATGTATTTGAGAAGCGGCCCCCGAGGCCCCAGACGCCGCCTGTGGACATGGGTGCGTATGTCACGCGGGATGAACTGGAGAAGCGCCTCTCCGAGGTCACGGGACGTTCACGGAAGCCACTGAATAACGCGCCTGAGGAAGGGGCTGACAAATAATGTCTCTGTTTGATTCCCTTGGCAAGGCCCCCGCTCCCGCACCGGCTACGGGTGGGTCCATTAACCCGATGCAAGCTCTCTCCCAGTTAAGGTCAAACCCAGTACAGATGTTGTCTAAAGCTGGGTTTAACGTTCCGGAGAATATTGGTAATAATCCACAAGCCATTGTCCAGCATCTGCTGAACACAAATCAGATCACTCAGCAGCGGCTTAATCAATCACAAATGATGGCTAACCGCATGATGGGACGACGTTAGTATACTACCCGTGCGCGCCGGGTCTGTATAAATAAATCATGAAAGGAATCATGTACTATGGCTCTCAACGATGAAAACGGCAACGGCATGGTGATGCCGGTCCAGCCTATGGGCAACTACGGCAACGTGGGTGGCTTCGGTGGCGGTTTCGGCGGTTGGGGTGGTGACGGCTGGTGGATTATCCTCCTGCTGCTCTGCTTCAACGGCGGCTGGGGCGGTATGGGTGGTTTCGGAGGCGGCTTCGGCGGGGTGTATGAGTTCCCGTGGCTGATGACCGGCCAGCAGAACATCAACACCAATACCAACAACGGTTTCCGTGATGCCATGATCAACGACAACATCACCTCGGTCCGTGACGGCATTTCCAGTCTGTCCACTCAGCTGTGTGGTTGTTGCGGCGACATGCAGATGTCGATGGCTAACGGCTTCGCCGGTGTCAACTCCACCTTGGCGAACGGCTTCGCTCAGGCTGAGATCGCGAACAACGCGAGGCAGATTGCGGATATGCAGCAGAATTTCGCTGCTCAGACTGCTAATCTGCAGGGCTTCAATGCAATGCAGGGCCAGCTGGCTCAGTGCTGCTGCGACAACCGTGCTGGTCTGGCGGACCTGCGCTACACTGTGGCGACTGAGGCGTGTGCCGATCGCGCTGCTGTCAACGATGCTCTGCGCGATGTGATTGCGGCCAACACCGCCAGCACCCAGCGTATCCTCGACCAGATGTGCGCCGACAAGATCGAGCAGAAGAATGATATCATCGCCCAGCTTCGCTCCGAACTGATGTATGCCCGTGGTCAGGCTTCTCAGGATGTTCAGACCGCTGCAATTCAGGCCGGTCAGCGTGCTCTGGCGAATGAGGTCGAGCAGTACGTTGCGCCCTCTCCCCGTCCTGCCTACATTGTCCAGAACCCCAACTGCTGCGCTCAGAGCTTCGGTTGTGGCTGTGGCGCGGTAGCGTAAAGGAGGGATACCATGGCAGAGTTTACTTATAACCCGATTCAACTCGTAGAGCCGAGTCAAAACGTAATTCTGAATACCAGCATCGGCTGCAATCGGGGTTACGTGCTGCATCGGAACGAGAGCGGGATTGTAACCCTCCGTGGTATCGTCAACAACGCTTGTGGGTGCTTTGCCCGATATCAGGTGACCTTCAATGCCAACATTGCCGTCCCGGAGGGCGGCACTGTTGGCCCGATATCCGTGGCCTTGGCTATTGACGGAGAACCCATTCTTACGTCGAGGGCCATTGTCACCCCTGCAGCGGTTGACGAATACTTCAACGTAACCTCGACTGCAATCATTACTGTACCCAAGGGGTGCTGCTTCACGGTGGCGGTTGAAAACGCCTCCTCCAGCGCTACTCCCGGTACTACACCTGCACCCGCGATTAACGTCCAGAATGCCAATCTGACGGTATCGCGGATAGCCTAACGGGAAGGAGGACAACAACTATGCATGCGATTTATGAGTTGAAGGACATGCTCTGCAAGGAGCTGGAGGAGTACGGTGAGAAGGGTGAACTGACCACCGGTAGCCTCGATGTCATCGACAAGTTGGCCCACACCATCAAGAATCTCGATAAAATCATCGAGTGCTATGAGGAAGAGGGCTATAGTGGGCGCGGCGGCTCCTATGCTGATGGGAACATGGGCAGCAACGCTGGTGGTGGCTCTTATGCTCGTCGCCGTGGTGCCAACCAGTACGGTTCCTATGCCCGTGGCCGCTACAATCGCCGCGATAGCATGGGTCGTTACTCCCGCGAGGGCGGGTACTCCCGTGAAGGCGGTATGGAAGAGATGGTCGAGAGCATTCGCGGCATGATGCAGGAGCTGCCTGAGAATGTGCAGCGCGACGCCCAGCGGTTCGTAGAGAAGCTCGAACAGCATATGTAAGGTGGTGTGACCCTTGATAACGGAGAAGGACCTGCGAGAGGCTATTGCCGAGTGTCAAGGGCAACGCAACCCTAACGCGAACACCTGCATTAAATTGGCGGCATACTATGCGCTGCTGGACCGGCTGGAGGAAAAGCCCGAAGTAACCCCCAACTTTACGGGCTATTCCTTCGCCGCCCCAGCCCCTGAGGAACCTCAGGTTGTCGATTTCGACAGTGGTAGTGAGTTTTCTCATGTTATAGACGGCATGAACCTTGATGACGTGTGGCCGGTAATCGAGGAGCTGATGGACGTAATACAGACCATCAACCCCAAGCTCTACCGGGGCGTGATACGTAAGCTGCAACAATCAGGCGGGGAGCGATAAGCTCCCCGCCCTCGTTATATTACCCCCATCAACTGCAGAATCAACTGTACATGCCATACCTCCGAGATGCCTCCAACGACGGCTCCGGCGGCAATCCATTCACATAGTCGCCACTCCTGTATGCGTTCGAGGCTCTCCTTGGCGTCTCTCTTGGCCTCGAATGCTACCATGCGGCCGTTGATGCATCCGATGATGTCGGGGGTCCCACGCTCCGAGAAGACGCTCCCATGGATGTTGATCGCCTTGGCTCCGGGTATGGAGTTGAGGTAGTTCAACACCGGCTGAACTACCCCAGAATACTCAAGGCGTTTATCCCTATTGGCCAAAACAGGTCTCCTTATGCGGCTCCACGCCAGCGTACTTAACCCTCTTTGCTGCCATATTAAGGTCGTCATCAACTGTGGCGAGACCCACCCAATTTGGTCGTGTGGGTATGTCCTGCATATTGGGTTTATTCTCCTCGGTCCACATTGCCATCAGCAGATTGGTAGCAGCAGCACACAGGTGGTCTTCGTCAATCATACCAGCCATGTATTTGGCCAGATGCCGGAGAGCTGAATCCAGCATAGTATGCAGCGGGAGGCCCTTTTCCCAATTGCGTTCCGGGTAGTGAGGTCTGCCGGTTGCGGGGTCGGGCAGTATCGCATCCTCCATGTGCTTTGAGATGCGAATCAAAGCGCACATCGGCAGCAGGTCCATTCGACCCTTGCCACCCGTGTCACGCACTGCTCCAGTCTGATAGTCTTTCATGTCACACTTCTCCTCTCTTAATAACTCGAATGTCAACATCTGGTGATTACTTTCCGGTTGACCCGAAGCCATTTTCGCCCCTCCTCCCGTTATCGGCCACGATCTTCGGTACCTCAGACCACCGCACGTCCTCGATGTAGTGGAACAGCACCTGCGCCAGCCTCATACCCTTTTCCACGTGGAAGGTTTTGTCGCTGAGATTGTGAACGCACACGAACATTTCGCCGGTGTATCCATTGTCGATAATACCTTCATTCACCATGAGGTTGTAGTTGCGCATGGTTGAGGACCTGCCGGTGATTCTGGCGTAGAGATAGGGCGGCATATCGATCTTCACATCAGTGTGGATATCTACTGTCGCTCCCGGAGGAATATCACACTCCCTGCTGCAGAACAGGTCCCAACCGGCATCGCCGCTGTACTTCTTATAGGGGGCTTTCGCCCCCGGACCAAGTTCGAAATCCACGTATCTCACACCCATTATCCCATCACTCCTTTCATGTACTCACCCTCTTCGGCATCAGACATCATGCCGTCAGAATCTAACTTGTGGATGGTATCTTCCGCACGGTCCAAGTCCACCACACTATCAGGACCAGTGCTGATGTACAGGATATCACCGATCTCATGTTTCGAGATGAAATTCCTCAGGGCTGTAGAGTTCATCACCCCCTCTACATCCGTACACCCACTCAGGGACGGGTCGATGTAGTCCGCGAAGGTCAACGCGATTCCGGTAGGAGCGTTGAGGATGCAGGACTGATGGAACAGGTCATCATCCCACGTCGCTACTCTACGAATCTTCTTAGTTACCGTCGTGCGCTCCGGGTGTACGTATCCTCCAGTTATGGCGCTCAGGACATCCCAGTCGATCTCTCCCTGCATCGGACCGGAGTTACCAGCCACACGAATGGGATAAGTCCTGCAGACCAGCAGCACGTCGGTGACGCGAGAGGGCGCAATACCCACCTCGGAAATGACACCAGCAGCATTGGTGTCGATGCTGGTGCAATAGGGCCAGTGAGAATGTAGCAGCGACAACCCGGAACCCTGCGTCCCTTCGATCAGGATGTTAGACCCGTTGTCCTGCGCTTCGGCCAGAGCACGGGGAGTATTAGACCGGAGGCACCGCTCCAGCCCATATTCCTCGGCCACGTCCTTAAACTGCCGGAACTGCGCCGGGTCTCGGTTGATTCTCGCGACACGGGCTGGTCCGACACCCTCGCCGGTAGACCCGATACGCCGGTGCATCTCGCCGTTGACCCCACCTTCCTGCTCGTGGAATTTTTCATCCAGCACACCGGCATTCTCGTCAATAATCAGCCGGTCCAAGAAGTCGGGATACCAGTGCATGATGTGGACCAGCTCTTTCATGAGCTGCTTCATATTCAGCAGAGCACCCCTGCCGATCACGATCTTGGCATTGGGGTTAATCCATCCGCAGGGGATGGACTGCATGACGTGCTTTGCACCATCCCAGTAGAAAGTGTGCCCCGCGTTTGGGGACCCCACCCGGACGTGCACGTTGTAGTCAAATGCCAGATGTCGGGCGATTGCACCCTTACCCTCAGAACCATACTGGCCTCCGACCAGTACCATCAACTTACCTCTATTCACCGTCATTTCCTCCCTCTCAAACTTTTGATATATCGTATCATATCATGATACCCTTGCGTTCTACCGGCCCCAACATACTCCAGATTGTGGTCGTCAATATACACATCTGCGTATATCTTCCGTGTTGGGACCTCGTACATACCCTCATAGGCTTCTGCGTTGCTGGGGGCAGGTTCGTTGACAGCGCAGAAGTGCAGCCCTCTGTCGTCACACCATTTGACTGCGTTCTTAAGCTCCTGCCCATTGCGGGAGGTCCACAAAACCACCTCATGCCCCGCATCCATCATCTCCCGCACTAACGAAACTACCTCGTAGTTGGGAGGACCTATCTCCGGAAACTGGTTTTCGCACAGCACCCCATCAAAATCGACTGCTATGATCATATACTAACACTCACCCTTCTGCGGAGTGCCGCCGCACGTTCGATCTTCTTGCGCAAGTCCTTGCGCTGCTCGGATTCGGGGTTGAGGTAGTCTCTCCAGTGTAGGGAGAAATACGACCTCTTCTTCTTGCTGCCGGGTATCAGGAATTTCTTCTTGTTGATCTGCTCGACGCCACGCATCTTCATCAAATTTCTGGCTATGCTGCGTTTCAATTCACGCATACTATCACCTCCTATGGTTTTGGTAGTGCAGACGGGTCTACTGTCTCTCCGTTCCAGCGCTGAAACAGTCCCCATGAATAGCCATACTCCAGATCAATCCCCGGTCGAGGGTCAAACTCAAAGTCTTCCATAACGCGTTTGATCGTCGGCAGCGCCACGTTGATCTGGTCTTCCGGGATCTCGAATATAACCGAGTCATGGACCTGCATCAACATGTTAGCCCCGATGTCGTGCATGGCAGGGTACAGTCTGGAGATTGCCACCCGGACGATCTCAGCAACGCCGCCTTGAATCAAGTTGGACATCGCCTTATGCGGGTCTGCTCCCGGAGTGTTGAAGTGCCTCAACCTACCGGTCCACATCTGGATGTACCCATACTCCTTGGCGAACTCCTCGCATTGAGACATTAGCCTACGAAATCCGGGGTACAGAGCGTGGTACTTCTCCAGATAGTCCTTGGCTTTGGCCGGGTCCTCCCGCAGGTTCTCGGCCAGTTTACGATACCCGATACCGTAGATAACCGAGAAGTTCAGTCGTTTCGCCGCCTGTCTGGGGATACCTAGTCGGTTGGCAGTCTCCGAGTGAAGGTCTGCATCGTTCTCGATCAGCTCCTTCATCACGGGGTCCTTGGTATAATGGGTCACAAGGCGCATCTCCGCTTGCTTGTAGTCAGCCTGTGCCATGATGTAGCCCGGTCTTGCCGTGAACACATCTTTCACCTTGAAGACATCCGTGTGCTTGGCCACGGCTTGCAGGTTCGGGTTGCTACAGGACAGCCGCCCCGTGTACGTGCCTATCAGGTTCAAGGAGCAGTGGAGGTCTCCGTGTTCGTCCACGGCATTAAGATACGGAGTGTAGTACCTGCTGTCTACAGATTTCCAGCCCCGTGCCTCCTGCACCAATTTAGCATTCTCAGCACCCTGCCCACCAGCATCGATTACCTCAACCAGCTTCTCGGCAGCGGAGGATTCTACTCCTAAGAACTCGCACACCTTCTTGGAGGAATTGGGGTTTAGCTCATAGCCAGCTGCCGCACTCAGTCGCTTCTGAGCATCAGCATAATGGTCTACTGCCTCCACCCGATACCGCTCGATCATGTCCTTGTCGATGTGCATACCCCGGTGCTCCATCAGGCAGATGATGTACGAGTAGTAGTTGATCTGTTTCCATATCTGGTATAGATTGAAGTGCTGCAGAGCGGGGCGAACCAGCTCCAGCAGCCCCCGCGTCAGTCGTACGTCATCACAGGCATAAGGCTCCACGTCGGAAGGGTCTAACACGTACATCATAGACTTGGTGTTATTCGCCGCTCTCGGAGACCTTGAGCATTCGAGGTCCTGCCGCCAACATTCGTCGAATACCTTATCCTCCAGTATCGATTCCTGCAGGGACCCATCGCCCACATGATACCGGTCTGCGGTGCTTTTCAGTTTGAAATCCGGTTCGTTCTCGTTGAGCAGATGGACACCCAACATCACGTCCTCGAAATTCGGGGCAATCTCGATTCCGTCAAAGGCCATCATGTGCAGATCGTAGGAGTAGTTCCACCCTACGTAGGTCCGGTGACTGTCCGACAAGTAGTGTCGGAAAAACTCCATGCACTCCATTGGCAGGTTACGACCTTGGTAGTGACGGAACGGGAAGTAGTAAGCTTCCCGCCCGTCGTCGATTGCAATGCCTATCACCACGTCGCGCTTACGCTCTGCGTTGCCGAAGATCGACAGACCGGTGGTCTCGGTGTCTACGCAGGGGTCGGTGCAGGCAAGGAGGGAGGGCTTCACCTGCTCCAGCAATTCGACAGTATCTATCAGCATTACGCCCTGCTTTCTGCCAGCTCCTTGAGGCTCATGACCCGCTGAATCTGGCTCCGTTCGTTGCCGTTGTACTCGATCTTCTCAACAACAGCTCCGCATTCCTTGCCGATCACGTCGGACCGCTTGAACTTTACCACAGAGCCGGTCTGACCGACACCGAGGGCAACCACGGTCTCGGCTACCTTCCACATGGCAGCGGGGGTGATGGCGGTGAATACCTTGAGCTGGAATCCGATGCTCGGTCCATCGGAGACCTCGAAGGTCCACACGAACATGGGGTTGCCGCCCTTGGACACCGACTGCTCAACTTCGACACACTTGACCTTGTAGTTGCCGTCAGGAATGGTGAATCCGGAAGAGACCTCGGTGAGGTCGATCTCGAAGGTATCAGCCGCTCCAGCGGTGGACTGCCCCGGCATAGGCGCTGCCGCTCCGGGCATCGGGGGGTTGGTGGTTCCGGGCATGAAGGGATTGTTGTTAGCCATGATTGTTTCCTCCTAATGTTATTTATTGTCATCGGCTTTTGCCGTTATGACTACTTGGATTGGTAGCACTCCATATAGGCTTGCATGATACCCACGAAATTTGGGTCCTTCACAACAGACCCTATACGCTTTGCGAACTCTGCACCGCGAGTTTTAGCCGCGTAGTTGTTCATAGGCTGGGTCAGCATATACCTGTGGGTTTCGGCATAATAGCCGGTCTCCTCAGTACCCACCATCTCGTCGGCGGTGTAAAGATACCACACGTAGTCCATGTAGCCCATGACCGAAGTGCTGAGCTTGTCTGTCAGATTGGGCTTGGACTCTTCTAGCGTGTTGGTGCCCTTCCGCATCTTGTCCTTCTTGTGGGCGATGTAGATTACGTGCAACGGGAGGTCTCGGAACCCTCGGAGGATTCGGGCCAGCCTCTTACCAGCCACACCGTAGTCTTCCAGATAGACTTCATCCACCGAGTAATTCTTGTCCTTCTTGCGCCGATTCGCAAACTCCCGTGTAGTGATGCTTTCCAGCGCCAGCGTCTGCAACTCGGTGATGTTGTCAATCACCACAGTTTTGGTATTCTCGTACTTAGGGTCCTTGCTGGCGATCTTGAACAGCTCCTGCTCCAGCTCGTCCACCGTGTGAATGTCCGTAGCGTGAATGTCACCTCGCGGAGCGAGGGTCATAATACCACCATCGATATTGAACACGTGAACGTCTGCCATCGTCGGCACGTCCTGAGCAGTACCGGCCAGATGGGTCTTACCACTGCCAGGGTCTCCGTAGATCAGAATGTTCATCTTACTGGTGAACATCTCCGGAGTAATGAGGTAACCGTCGCTCATACTTCATCCTGCCTTTCCAACGGAACCAGATGCCGCTTATCGGCTACCAATCCCGTAAAATCAATCTTTTTACATTCATCAAAGTCAAAAGACGTTGATGACTCTTCGATCTTAAACAACGACCCTCCAAAAGTTCCGTCGTTGTACTTCACCACATCGAGATGTACTGAGCAATTCAGCACCTTGGCGATCGCAATCAGCTCCCGCGCCATGCGCTCCAGCCGAACTTCTATCGATTTAGCGCTCATTTTCCGAACACCCGATTGTAGGCATCCACAATCTCCTCGTCGGTCATATAACCCTCTTCACCCTTAGGGATGGTGAAAAACGCCCCGCGTCCACATCTCAACCCCGGACGGTTAAGACCACAGTCATCACAACACCTCCCATGACAGTATTTTGCTAGTTCACGACGCATGCTATCGACGTGTATACACCCCGCGCCGGCCCACTTCTTGAATACGTCGTTGTAGGCCCCGGTGTTGCCGAATGCCTTCTTGCAGATGGCCATCGCCAGATCGATCTCCGGGTTAAACGTATCATTCTCGGAACACTTGACCACGGTCTTGGTACCGTCACTCCAGAAGACTATCGTCGCCGGATTGTTGAAGATCACCTGTTTGACTGCATACCTGGGCAGCATGGGAAGGGTGAACTTGACTCCTCCTTGGGATAGTCTTGCCATCACCTCTGCCAAACCGGGGGTATGAAAGGTCCGCAGTGCCGCAGTAACTTGTTCTGTTTGATTCATACTATACCTCCTTCTCGTTTTCCATCAGGAAATCGGCGGCTTCGTCGGCTACGTGGAGCAGCCACGCCAGTTTATTGCGGCAGTATACCTCAGTCGGGTTGCTGTAAGTGGTGGCATCCCACTGCCCCATGTGGCAGTTGATTGCTGCCGCTTCATCCGGGGTCAACTTCATGAATGACTGGACTAAGAACACCGATTTGGCTCCGTGCCCGCCATAGGCGAAGTCTTCCTCAAACTTATAGGTGGGGTACTGCTCCCACTGGTTGTTCTTGTCCTTCCTCCACCGCATTTCCGTCTTGTATACCCCGACCTTGCACAGATCGTGGAACAGGGCCACAATCGCGATGGATTCATCTGAGGCGTCGCATTCGTACCACTTACACAGCTTCTTCAACTGTGAGTATACGTTGAGCGAATGGAGAACCAGTCCACCCTCGTGCGCTCCGTGGAACCGGGTCGACGCCGGGGCGGTGAAGAAGTCTGTATTCATCATCCACCCCATCAACCCTTGAATCCCGTCGCGGCTGATGTCGCGGCTAACAATACTGAGGAACTCTTGTTTCAGGTCCATTGATTACCTTCCTTTCAGAATCTCGGCTGCTGCACTGCGAAGCCGCCAATGCATCTTCCGCTTCCTCAAACTGAATGGGTCTTGCGGCTTCTTATGCTTACCCTCGAAGGGCGGGTTCACAACCGCATAGTCCTTCGACATCCGGTTCGTCACAGTAACACTACCGTCGTAATGAGAACCGTTTACCATCTGCTGTGCCACTATATCACCTCCTCTCAACTACCATTATAACACAGGAACAAATCCCATGTCAAGCACCTTCTTGTCGTCACTTCTTCCGCCGCTTCTCCAACCCTTGCTTTACCCACAGAGCAGCGAGTATGATACCACACAACAGCAAGCCTACGACTAACACACCCACCACTGCTACATCAACTGCATCAATTACTATGCGTACCATATAGTCACCCCACAATCAACTCGGCATTGGGAAGAGTTTCAATCCACTGGCAAAATTCCCGCCACTCGGGGAGCCGGTGGTTCTTCCGCTGAGCGTACATGGTCTTCAACTGCCGGTAATTGGTGTTGATTCGCATAGTGTAAGTGAACCCGCAGGGATTGCTGTACAGTACACGCAGAAGATTCTCCGGGGTCGGGTCATCGTTATACTGACACACCAACTCTGTCATTATTGCGATCATACGGGGGTCCACGTACTTGCAGTATGCCTCGTCTAAATTAAATCGCGTAATCCGGTGCATGGTACTGTTGCTGGACACGATGTCTGCGAAATGGTACCGTTCCTCTTCCACCAGACATTTGACCGTCAGACTGATATCGAATGCAACCCGAATACCACAAAGCCAGTTATCATGGCCAGTCCCCATATCGCACTGAGCCAGCTTGATCAGCGTAGTGGTTAGCCTGTCATCGTCTGGGTTTGGGTCCACCTGCATCGGGTACTTAGCAGCAGCGAAACTCTCGGTCAAATCGTATATTTTGACGCTGTGAATCTGAACCATGTCGCCATACCCGGACCCGCTATGCCCCCACTCATACACACTCATGTTATTCCTCCCATATTCTCGGCGTTCCGTCTGCATTTAGTATCACTTCAAATTTCCCGTTGCCGCCTTGCAAATACATTACCTTTGTGTCGTTGTCATACACGATATTGTAAGCAAGATTGCGTTCTACAACCGTGAAATGCGAAGATTTGCACCCGGCAAGCATCAGCATGGCCAGCAACAGAGCGACTATTGCTATACGCTTCATGCTATCTCTCCCTCTTTGTGTAATCCCGCTGTTTAATTGCTTCGACATCGTACCCTCGAAGCTCGGCCTGACACAAGGACTGGTACTGGCACATCTTACAATTCCACGGGTAGAGGCTGGGGTAGTTTACGGCCTTCTTGCCGTACGCTGCCTTGATGCCTTTCGCTGCCGGGACTACGCAATTGTTCCAAATGCGCATGACGGTCTCTGGGTTGCGATACTCATAAGTCGCCCGGAACCATTCAATATCGGCCAGCTTCTCCCGCATCTCCTCTTCATACGGGGTGGGGTCAATACCGTTCTCCCGGCAGAACTGCGCGTACTTGGCCCATGTGGTCTTGATTTTGGCCTTAGACACTGCACCATTCTTGAGCAACTGGGGGTTTGATGCCGGGGTGTTGACATGCTGCCATGTCATAGTACCGGAGATGTTGATACCCATTCTCGCACAGGCATGGGTGTAGACTGCATTCTGCAGGTTGTAAGCCTCGTCCCCGTCAGGGGACAAGCTCTTGCGGAACTTGTAGTCTGTACACCAGATGAACCCGGTCTCTTGGTCCTGCAGAATCGCGTCAATGAATCCATGCAGACCCTTAGTAGGTGGGCACGGCACGACGAAATGCAGCTCCAGTGCCGGGTGTGGTTCACCGTTCTTCACCACTGACATAACGCGATATTTCCACGGCTCGAACTCCCGGAACGCCTGAATAAACACATCCAAGGCGTCATCACGCATCTGATCAAACTCCGGCACCTCTTCGGCTAGCATAGGGGTGTTATCCATGTACTCTTGCCACATCTGTCCCATGGCTATACACCCGTCGTTCATACAGGATGACCACAACCCATCGTCGTAGTTAGTATCAAGACCGGCTTGCTGCTCCATCCACAAGCTCTGCATGGCGACCTGCATACCCTTGTGGCAGAGCTTGCCGATTGTCAGATAGGCACGTTCAATCCGGGGTGTGATGTCGTCGATATAGTTGTACGCCCACTTGCGTCTGCAGCTCATGAACGTTTGAATCTGGCTTACGCTAATCATCCCCACCGGTGTCTGCTTCTGTTCATCGAACAGATACTTGGTGTTCCTCACGTCGATTCTCCTTCCTGATACTCATCTATGTAACAAGTGGACGCCTTACACACGTCGTCCAATCCCAGCAAACACCCACAGTCTCCGTGATTCACCATACAGTTATAGTTGAAGCACTGTCCTTTGCTGTGTACGCCCAGCACACAATAATCACAGCTATTAGCTTCACAAATATTGCATGGATTGTCAGCCATTACCTTTTCCTCCTTGCTTGTGCTGCTTTAATGACCCGTCCCTGCCTCGCGGCCTTGGCTTTGGTCTTATAGACCTTGCCTCTGGTCCCATACCGGTATCCTCCCTTGACCTTTCGGACTGGCACACTCATACCTCCTTCTTCAAGTGAATATCCTTATCCACTCTCTTTCGGGTGTCTGTGTCGTCCAGCGAGAATCCCTCGCCCATAACCTCTACCACCATGCCATGCAGAATCGCCAGCCGCTTGGCATCCTCCTCCACCGAAATGGACTTGACGTACTCTACAATCAGTTTGGCCTGTGCAAAGTTCCAATGCGAAACCCTAGCGCCACCGAACAACCGTTTAGCACATGCGTTGACAGTCGCGGGTGACAACCCTAATTCATACGCAATCTCGGCATTGGTATAGATCGATTCTCCCTTAGCATTAATCATTGTCTCACTCCCCTGTTGTACCGTTCCGGATTGGTTGCATTCGTTCCATTCCCAAGGGAATTGGAACGGAACGCAACTCAATCGTCGGACTTATGGTCGCCAGAACCGCCACCGGTTCTAACCTTAAGAGATAGGTCTATCTTCAAATTGTTGGGCTTAATAATCTCGTATAAAATAATCAAACCCAAAATGGTTCCCATAACTACACCTCCTTCGCTTTCCATTTTCCGTCGGGCATCTTTTCCACTAATCCGGCGGCTTCGAGTTGCCGTATCTGTCGCGATACTGTAGACTTACCCTTGCCAGTGGCATTACACAGGTCGGCCTGTGTCATGCTGCTCTGCCTGAGCAGGTCCAGCATAGCATCCTGGTATACCGGCCCCCTGTTGGTAGGTTGCGGCGTAACGTCGTAGTGTCTCGTAGTTACCGAATACTTCATCGGATACACCGTCGAAATGTCGAACGTCAACGATATGGACGACTGATTGCCCATAACCTTCGAATGCCGTCTCACTACCACCTCATTCTGGGCGAGGCGCGGGTTTCGGCGGACCTGCCAACCAGCCTCCAAGAACGCATTCAAGAACTGCGAACCCCATGAATCCTCACGGGCTGTGCTGTCGGGGTCGAGGTTCTTCTTCGAATGGTGGGCGATTACGAAAGAGCAGCCGTACTTATCGCGCCACGTCTTGAGCACCATCATCCTATTGGCAAGGTCGGCCATATAGTTGTCGGTGCTGTCTGTCGTCGAGTACAGCGGGTCAATCATGATCACTTTAGGGCGCAGAGTAGCAATCTGCTGCTCCATCTCCTCAATCACCTTCTTGTTGCCGAATCTCAACTGCCGGTCCGGGTGGACGTAAATCGGTATGTCTGGCATCGAGGGTATGGTCCACTGCTCCCCGTCCAGCTTCGGCAGCGCTCCGAGTTTCTGCTCAGCAATGAGCGCCAATCGGTCAGTCAACCCCGCGTGGCTGTCTTCCTGCTGGATTATCATGGTAGGTCCGGGGCTGTTTACCCGGTACTTGCCGAGGAACGGAACGCCAGCTGACACCGATACCGCGAGGTCCAGCAATATCCACGTCTTGTAGGATTCGGGCGGGGAGACGAGGAAGGTAATCGACCCATCGGGCAACCATTCGTCCACCAGCCACGACACGCCTTCACTGCCGTACCCTTTCACGTAATCGGTCATCTTCATCACCGCGAAGGTCGACGGCTTCGGCTCCTCTCGTGCAGGAGCATGCCGATCGTCCTCGAACTCTACCTTGGTAAACTGCTGGTCCACACCGACATGGGACCGCTCAATTGACTTGATAGTGGTCCGGACCTCATGTACCGGCATGGGCGGATCGTTTTTCTCGTTCCACTCCATAAGCAAGGCTTCTACTATGTCGGAGTTGAGGCCCTTCTTGAAGAAGTATCCAGCCAGTCTTGCGCAGGTATCGTTTCTCCCGCCCTCGGAGACGCCACGGAGAGCCTCAGTTATCCAACCCTCCCCTTGGGCAGTAGGTCGGGACTGGAGGTCAAGGAGACCCATCGGAAAGGCTCCGAGAGGCCCCCGCTTGACCCATTCGTACCTCCTGCCGCTCTGGTGCATTGTCGGGGGCAATACGAGAAACCCACCGTCAGCACGGAGGTCGGCTCCCTCAAAAATACCGACACGGTTGGATACCTTGCCCACGTTCTGCGGGTAGAGATAGAATAAATGCCACCCACCGCCACCAGACCGAGCAACCATTTGGGTGGGGTACTTCTTAAGCAGTTCGTCGACAGGGATTGGGCACCAGCTCTCAACATCCAGCACCACCATGTTAGAGATTCGACCAGTTACTACACCTACACCAGCACCGG
>Ga0326511_10001257_pt1 | contig 21349 bp, 18 predicted proteins | sample 0_2496_0518_D_FD_203701 | JGI IMG/M metagenome (GOLD analysis project Ga0326511, IMG submission 203701) | Bovine rumen microbial communities from UC Davis, California, United States - 0_2496_0518 | ecosystem: Host-associated > Mammals > Digestive system > Stomach > Rumen | place: USA... | reverse complement strand
GACTCAGTTCAAGACGATTCTTTTTATCATGAGTCTTCCTTCCTATCTCACCGGTCTTTGAATCCACATAGACATTGTGAGCATGAGAGTTCTTGCCCTCTAAATCTATTGAGTAATACAACACATGGTCCTTGTAATAGAAGATATGTTTGATGCGTCCAGCGGACTCACTCCAAACAGCATAAACCGTATCAGCGGTATTTGACATGACGGGAGTCTTACCATTGCCACTTTCGAAATCTTCAATTACTTTTATGCCATCCACGACATCAAGTGTTTTATACTTTCGTTTTTCCACCGGAATTGACATGGTGGCTTTGTCAAAACTGCCTCTACCTCCCATATCCATGTCCTCCAGAAAAAGGTTCCAGCACTGACCAATTCATCTCACCCGCTGTAAGTGAGTAGCAAAACATCTTCTCTAAAGATGTTTTCAAGAAGATGGATCTCTGTAATAGATAAAATATCATATCTATTTAATTTGGGGTTAAAACTTGGTATGGCGGATTACCGATAATCACATCATACCGTTTGTTAAATGTTTGTAAAAAACGCCCGATAAAAGAACCATCTTGTGCAACTTTCAAGTTTTTCTTCTTAAATTTGCACCAAGGAACTATGATGGTCCCGTTTTTCCGGGGCAACTCGGAGAGTCATCGGGAAACAATCCTACAGGTTCTGTGCTACTGCAATAGCACAGGACCTTTTTTCGTTGCCAAACTGTTATATTTCTTTTTGCATTTCAAATACCTCCTATATTAAGATTTAATGACATCAGAGTTTTTCTCTTTTGTCTTCTGCAAAGTTACGAATTTCTTTTGAGACTCCAATCATTTTTGCCAAAAACTTTAGTTTTCAAAACTATTGATATAAGCAAAAATAAACAATTGACACAAATCAAGAACGAAAGGAGTCGCGCCCTCACATCGGGCATTGCAATCTCCTGTCATTTTCAATGATAATAGGTATTTGTTCATTCAAAACAAACGGAAGATATTTCTAGATTACCTTCTTCTATCTTTATGCCTATATAGTGGATAATGATGTCATTCTCCTGTCCTCAGTGGTAATTCTATTTTAGTAATTCCGCTATATGATTACATTCAAATAGCGTTGGATTTAACAGGTAAACTTGTTGCAAAAATAATAAGCATACCTCCTGAACCACAAGAAAGATCAGAAACAAATAAAAGATGCAGGATTCCGAAACGTCCTGCATCTTTTCATTTTCACTCACTCCTATATAATTCATCCAGCGACTGTCCATCATCGTTAATCCAATGAATCCAGCCGTTACAACTGCGACCTGAGCAGTAACTGTTATTTATCCCCAAATGTCAGATACCAGTCTCAGTGACATCTTCTTTCTTCCATCTTGCTCACCATCTCAAACTCCGACTTGGGGAACACTATCATTTCGCAGATCTTTTTGCTTATGAATACGGTGCGAATCCCGTTGGGGTCGCCCGTACGCAAATGCGTAGTTATAACCTTACCTCTTGCCATAACCTTACGCTCTTAGAAATCATCATCGTTGGCTCCACCATTCTTAAGCCTTTCACACATGGCAACAACAAGGCCGTCTGCTGTTTCTGTTATGTCTGCAATTAAATTTTCGCCACGTTCACGTTTAGCTCCTTTCGATTGTTTCACGGCATCTAATAACACTTTTACACTATTTGTTCTTGTCATACCATTACGGTTGTATATTGCCGTTACAGTTGGTACAGTCACAGTAACTTGTGCACGTCCATCCTTACAACGAACTTTTAATGAGAACTCGGCATATCTGTTCCAACCGTCTCCTAAAAATGTGTTTTTAAAGCCTAACGAATACCGCCCCTTATATATGACGGTTCCAGTTTCCTTTTCTTGATAGTCAATACCAGCTTTTGCCTTTCCATCTGGTCCTGTCCAATCACTCAAGGCAATCATTGCACGTTCATAAAGAACGATTGCTTTTGCTGAATCAACCACTACCACTTCTTTCTTTTCGTATGCACCAGTTTCTGTTAGCTGAATGTCCTGCGCATTTACATTAACACACGCAATTAATGCGAACAATAAGAATAACTTTTTCATAATACATTTTTTTATTTACTTCCTTTTCTTCTATTACACTCACGACATAACATCTGACAGTTCTCAGCAACCGTTCTTCCACCTTCTCGCCAAGGCGTAATATGGTCTCCTTCCATAAACTCAAAGTCAAACTCTTTGCCACAGATGGGACAAATGTGATTCTGTTTTTCCCAAACAGCAAGTTTGATGTCTTCTGGGAATGCGCGCAGGTCAAGATAACGCTCATCGCCTGTCAGTACGAATGGTATGATACCTGATTGTTTCTGAATCTCGCTATCGCGCATCAACTCTGAAATACGTTTAGCTATAGTAACGGTATCTAATGTCTCAGAGCCATATTTATCATACAGCCAAGCCCAATCCAAGCCCTTCATGATTTTCTTAAACTTCTTCATATCGAAGTTGGTGATGGCCCAGTTCAATACCGTTTGGAAGTAAGACCACAAGTTGTTCGCATTAGGATCGTGCTGATGAGCAGCCATATAGCCTACTACCGTCTGTCGATGACCATTTCGTGTTTCGTGGTCGGCAATCCATTCCAAAGCCACTTTCAAGAAGTCCTGACGGATAGGCGTTCCATTCACAAGGTCTTTACCTAAACGGGCTGCGCCACTATTTGACTTCGAGAAATGACGCTTTGCATCACTTACAAATGGACCTGCATAGATGGCGTTGTTGATTTCCTGGTCGTTCAGAGGCTTGCCTGCAATGTTGATGGTCTTAAACCACTCCAGTTTCTCAGAAGCCTCGCCCTCACAAACGTAGATAGTTAGCGGATAGTTAAGGATTCGCTTCTGAATATCTTCTGGCTGATTGAAGAAGTTCTTAAAATCGTATGAGAACTTGCCTGCCACGTATTCGCAAAGCGAGAGTGTGCGTTGTTGTCCATCCATCACCTCATAAGGGCATTCTGCATCCTCGCTACGTTTCACCCAGTACATCACATTCAAAGGATAGCCTTGCAAAACGGTATGTATCACAGCCTGCTGTTCCTTTTCGTTATAGATAAACTCACGCTGATATGGTGGGCGAATATCCAACTGACCATCATAACCACGAACACCTTGCTCATCGTTATTCACATAACCTTTGGTAATGTCGCCAACGGTTACTTCTATTTGCCTAATTGTCATCATAGCTTTTGAGGATGTTTGTTACGGATAATTACTCTTGCATATTGCCTTTTACCATTGACAACGCCACATCCTCCACGATCTTCAGAATGAGCATGATAGTTCAATTCTTTCAGAATATATGAAGGTGCGGATGCCCTTGTATTTCCACATGCTTGCCAAATAATCTCAAATTGAGCAGGATTGTATTTATCAAGAAATGTTATTGGAACGCCCATATATCCATCATAATCACACGGTATATCCATCGTTTTACCTACATTAATAGCATTGTAATTATCATATTTTGGATATTCATCTTGGGAATAATGACATACGAGGTCTATTTGTTCATTACGTTTTGGAATTTCCATATTCGTAAACCATATGACACCAGAAACACGTATCATGTTGTCTCGATGATCTCCTGCAGTAGCGATATCTTCATAGGGAGACGTAAAGTGGGCAGCCCCTCCTTTAAAACCATACCCGAGCCAAACTTTATTATCTTTTATTAATGGAAACACTTCTTTGTAGGTTATTGCATTTTGGTGCCCGATAATCAAGAATTTCTTATTGTATTCCATCAATTGTCCAATGTACTCTCTAAACAGCGAAAATGGCGGGTTGGTTACTACTATATCTGCTTGTTTAAGCAATTCTATACATTCTGGGTCACGGAAGTCACCAGTTTTCAATACTGAGCAAACATTCTTATCATTCTGTAACAGATATTGAACATCCGAAAGGTCAACTGCCCCATCACCATTAAGGTCTTTTACTTCAGTAATTTCTACTTTATAAGCAATCTTCTTAGGTTCATTAGAGAAGTCTCCAAAATCAATCATCAGTTCATTGCCTTGTACAGGTGAGCCATTATAACAGGTACAAATCAACTTCTTCAATCCTAATTGATTGAAACGAAGAGCGAAATACTTAAAGAAATTACTTTCGTAAGGGTCATCACAATTACACAGCACTACCTTATCGCGAAAGTGCGGCCAGTAGTGTTGTAATTCCCTTTCAATGTCTGTTAGCTGAGTATAGAACTCATCCTTCTTAGCTGTCTTTGCAGCACTCAGATTCTTCTGTGCCATACGCTATGCATTATGCGTATTGCTTATCTTCGGAGGTGTAAGCTTGGCATAGAGCACAAAGAAAGCATGAACGATATTCTCATCCAAGCTTCACAGGCTCTACCACAAGCCCACCAATCCAGATAAGTCACGCCCATGCTTAACGCATGAGCGCTTGCAACTTATTCTTTCGGATTGGATTCTTTTTTGAATGTGGTAGATTCGTAAAGCTATCCGAATAACAGCAAACGCTTGTTATATTTCCTCAAAAATCATACCGCCACCCTGCACTCAGGGAATCAAGCCTGGATAGGCAAGCATCGTTTTAACGAAGTATCGGCGATACTTGATTGCAAAGATACAAATAATATTTTAAACAGAAACACTTCTATGCAAAAATATACATCTTTTTAATAGAAGTTACTTTCACGCAGACAAAAAACCAGCACCTCAAGATGCTGTTATTACTATAGTAAATTAAATAAGTTTACTGATTAAGGAATGGCAAGGGACAGTCCGTGACATACAACCTTTTAAGCAAAAACTTATAAAAACTAAGGTTTTTAATTGGAAGTATGGACAAAAAAAACTATCTTTGCACTCAGAAAGAATGATAACTAGAAATGAGTAGTATAAACGATATATATGAAGCAATTGATGCTGACGGCTTCAAAAGCTCAACATTACACCTCATTGACGAATATATAAATGATATAGAAAATGGAAGAACAAATTTTTCTCGATTTAATGAACAAGAGCATGCAGGCCTCTGTAAGGCAGGTGCGCCTCTCATTGGGGCGTCCATCATCGCATGCTACGCGAGAAGAAGCATTACAGCAAGTTGCAATGCTGAAGGCCGCGAAGGAAGCCCATTCAACTGGGAAATAGACGAAAAACAAGAACAGCTCATTGAACAATGGGCGAAAGCTGCAGGATTATGGTTCAACAATTCTGATACAATCCTACAAAAGAATTTTGGACCAATGATTGCACAAGGCGCAGAAGCCAAAGTGTATTACAGAGAAGGCGATCCAACTGTTACAAAAGAAAGAACATCTATTTATTCTACCACAGAGAAAGCTTTAGACGCAATTGTATTACATAACTATCTATTTCCAGAGACTGCTATGAATACTTTTGGATTCACGCGCGACTCTGATAACCTACTGCGTATTATTCTTACCCAACCATATGTACGCTGTCAACGTTTGGCAACGAAAGAAGAAATAGACAATCTTGTATTTGAAAAAGGTTTTAGAGACAACTGGTCTGGCCAAGGCGTAAATTACATCTCAGATCGCTTGGCACTCGAAGATATGCATCCTGCAAACGTATTCATAGACGAAATAAGCTCCAAACCTATTTGCATTGACTGCATAGTCAAGTTCGTATAATCAAACGACAAGTAACTTTTATGCACTTTCGTTAACTGCGTTTGGCTATTTCAGCATCGATGACATACATATCACCATCTTTGTCAACTAACACATTGCGAGGTCTTGGTATTGCACTCACTGCTCCGTGCTTTCCAATAACTTTGCCGTTGCCAGATTCCTCCTCATGTAATCGGCAAAGTCTTTGGAGTTTATTGGAGACTTCTTGAATTCTGAGATTTTCTTCATCGTACGCTCCATTGCCTCTTTGTGAAACTGATTGAGATATGTCATCACTCATTTTGTTTTAAGTTTGGTGCAAAGATACATATTCTTTTCCAATTTAAAACGCTTTTCCTCAAAAACTTTTATCTTTCTATGGAAAAGGGATAGTCAAGGGATTTTATATATACGCAAGAACCAGCACCCTAAATCAAGGCACTGGTTCTTATAATGAAGAGAATAAGAGCAAAGCTCCCTATCCTATTTCTTCAATTCCACATATAATGCCAAACCTTTTGACGTTAACAGATATTTTTGGCGAGGATGACGAGGTGAATCAGGGTACTTCATTTCTACAAGTCCTTCTTTTATAGCAGGAATGAGATGGTAATCCATAAAATTCTTACGATCCTTTAGTCCTCTGTAATCTATCATCTGTTTAACACTTAACTCTCCATGACCAATTAACCGTACAAGTTCACTAATAACTTCCGTACTTGCGGGGGTACTTGTGGGGGTACTTGTGGGGGTACTTCTTGCGTCCCTTGGGTTGCAAGCGACTTGAGGTCGAGCGGCGGGGGGTGCTAGATTCGGCTGTACATTCCATTCGATAGTAGGATGTATGTGTAAGTAGCGATTACGCAGATCCCATTGCTCGCCAAGTAATAGGTTACGGAAGAAGCGTTCCAAAAATATTGGGCTATAGTCGATGCCTTTTACTGCACTCTTATAATTCGCCCTCACCAATGCATTGCGAAAATACCATGAATTCTCTGCAAATAGTTTATTGTCCACGCTAAACCCTAAAGATCGCAGATACTGTATAGCGAAAACTGCAGTTGTTCGAGTGTTCCCTTCACCAAAAGCATGAATCTGCCATATTCCAGAAACGAAGCGAGTTACATGAGCAATAAGCTCGTCAGACGATAGGCCTTTATAACTGAAGTTTCGTTCCTGCTCAATGTCGTAGTCAATAGCCCTGCGCAAATCTTCCCAGTTCAGGTAGTGGACAGTGTCATACTCCAACACCCATTCCTTCTTGGTGATGTCATAATCGCGTATACGTCCTGCATGTTTGAAGACTCCATCAAAGATTCTACGATGCAAAGAAATATATCCTTTTGTACTGAAATCTAAAGTGTCGGTTGAAAGAATCTTGGTAATATTTCCAGATACCAGGTCAGCCTCCTGCTTATCGTCATCATCTGGCTCACGTATAGATTTTGACTGGTAATAGGTCTTGACCAGTTCACGTGCTTCGTCAATAGTGATTTCACCTTCGATATTTCGGCGAGCTGTCTGTTGAAGATATTCTGAGGTTTTCAGCCCATCAACAGCCTGTAGGCCAATAGCCACACTCCACGCTTCAGCGCGTTCCTTTTTATCGGGTTCCCCTTGGCGTATATATTCGTCGAAATTCAAATAGCCTTCCTTCATATCATTTTTTACTGCATTATAGCAGCCACTATGCATTTGCAAAGTTACAAATTCTTTTCCAATTTAAAACGCTTTTCCTCAAAAACTTTTATCTTTCTATAAAAAGGATGTAAGAGAACTTACACTCATTCATATACTGGGACCATCTTAGTCCCACGCTGGGAATAAAGTAGTCCCACGGTGGGAACAAGCCAGTCCCAGCGTGGGAATTGTTTTTGTTTCGTCATGTCGCAATTTTATTTTCTAAAGAGCAGAAATTTTTGAAGATTTATTGTTTGCTCTGATAGCGTGCCAGCAAGTCTTGCTCTTGTTGGCGCGCTTTTTCTATAAACTGGCGATAGGTGTCGCTTTCTGGATGAAAAGGACGGTGACCTAAAGCCTCCTTGATGGGTTTCCACTCTTGCAGGAACTGCTTGGCACGCGGACTGAAGTAAGCCTCAACAAACTGTTGCCAGATATATTCCACCGCCTGATCCGACGGGTGAAGCATATCAGGCTGATAGAAACGATAGTCGCGCAACTCATCGAGCACAATCTCGTAAGCAGGGAAATACGAGACGAACGACTTTTCTTTCGTCAGTTGATTGGCCGCCAGCAACAGGGTGGCTTTCGACAACTGACTTCCGTGAAAGCCATACTTAGCGTAGCGGATAGGACTGACAGTGAGGACGATGCGCACGTCAGGACAACGACGACGCAACTCTTCTGCTGCCTGCGACAAGTAATCAACACACTGGTCGATGGTGAGTTCCTCCTCCTGAAAGAGGTTCTGCGGACGCTTCTGACAGTTGTCCACGATCTCGCCCGTCTCCTTGAGGCGATAGACGTGATTGGTGCCCAACGTGAAGAACGCGATACGGGGAGCCGCATCACAACGCTGAACGGTATGAAGGATCGAGGCGGGATTATACATCACGCCAAAAGGATTCACCATAACGGGAAAACGCTCATCCTCAAAGCGGCGCCCTATCTTATCGGCAAAACAAGAACCCACAAAGAGGATAGGCTCCAAAGGAGCTATCTGGAAGTCTGGCGTGGGGATGTTTACTATTGTACGAAAGTCCATTTTTGCTATTAGCTGCGACTGATTTGTAATCCAGTGTCTGACAATGACATATCCACAAAACGGGCATTGGCATTCGGACGGTTCTCATTCAGAATCTTCTTGATGCGTGCTGCTGCCTCTGGGTCTTTGGCCACCATATAAAGATAACCACCTCCACCAGCGCCAGGCAACTTATATCCCAAGCAGAGGTCGTCAATCAGTTCCGTCTGATGACGCACGGCCTCAGGGTTCGTACCCGAGTCGAGCAACTGGTTCTGCTCCCACGTCAGTCGTACCAATCTTCCCATCTGCTCAAAGTCCTGTCGCTGCAAAGCCTCGTACATATTCATGGCATGATCCTTCATCTGGCGCAACAACGAGAGTTCATCCCTGTTGTTCAGGAACATACGACGCACGATCTCTGCCAGAATCTGCTTGGCAGTACGGGTGATGCCCGTATAATAAAGCAGATGACAAGGACGGTATTCAGGCGAATTATAGATATCGGAAGGCAACCAACGCACCACGGGATTCTGCTCGAACCCACTCTGTGTCTGCAACAATTTCACGCCTTGCAGCACACCACCGAACTGATCCTGCCAACCGCCACCCGTAGTCAGAAGCTGTTCAAGTACCAGCGTGCGACGCCCTATCTCGTTCTTATCCCAAGCCAAAGCACAGAAATCGCTGACAGCCCCTAATACCGTAGCAGCCAAGATGCTGCTGGTACCAAGTCCGCTACCGGCAGGTATAGCCGAAAGTAATGTCAACTCTATGCCAGAACCGAAAGCTTTCAGTTGTGCTATCAACGAAGGGAACCGCTCTGCAGAGAAAGCGGGGGCGAAGCCTGCCAAAGCCAAAGCAGCCTTGGGAATAGAGAACGGCGAGCCCACCTTATTATATTGTAACAATTCGTCGTAGGTAGCTACCACTTCAGAGGCGCCCAGGTCAATGCTGCGCAGGATAATATGCGGATCCTTGCAGGGCTTGATATATACCTGCAAAGGCGGTTGTCCATTCAACTCGATAGCCAGGTTCACCACGTTGCCACCCTCCAAGAGACAGTAAGGTGGCGTATCCGTCCATCCACCAGCAATGTCGATGCGCACAGGACTGCGGCCCCATACAATCTGATCCTGATAAACAGAGAGTCGAGGCTGTTGTGGTTGTGCCAATACCTGTTGGGTGAGTCCTTCACGCAGAAGTCCAAAAGCCTGTTCGCGATTACCACGGAACATCGCATCGTGGATGCGCGTCATCAGCGGAGCCTCATCAGGAAGAGGTGCTGGCATCGGAATCTGATATGCCTCAAACTCACGGGCAGCATCATCAAGATCCAACTGGTAAAAGACGCTGTGCTCCCAGTTGCGTGCCAAAGCAGGCCACACCTGACTGCGGAACATCTTGCGCTGTGCAAAGAGACGATTAAGATTAGCCTCGGAAGAGATTTGCTCGGCGCTCTTAAGTGAAGAGTGAAGAGTGAAGAGTGAAGAATTTCTTTCAGTCGCTATGCTTTGTGAAAGCGTCCCTTTGGGCCGAGCGGCTTCCGCACTACCGGAATTCCCTGTAAGGTAGGCCTCTATCTCTTCGTATTTCAGGACGGGGAATTGCGGGCGCTGCTGTTCGGCACCATCGAAACGGTCATCGATATGGTAGCGACGCACCACATATTCGTCTTTCCCCATGGGCACGATATCCAAGCACTCGCCTGGAGCAAGCTTTACCTGCCAGTCGTTGCGAGGCACACCCGTGATGATATGGTCGCACGTCAGCGTCCAGCCCTTGGCAATGTGACTGTTTTCTATCCAGATATTCTGATTCTCCGTAGAGAAGGTGATATCCATCAAAGCATTTTGAACAAAGATAGAAGGATGCGGCTTGCGATCATTGTGCATGATGAGACGTTGATCGGACACCACATTCTGTAGTTTCATCGTTGAAGAAATCATCTCGCGCGAAGTACCGAAATGATAGAACTCACCACCAGGCAACGGCACCACAGCCACCGTAAGCGATTTCAGCTCTGGGTCATCAATCAAAGGATCCGTACCCAATGAACGACCGAAGTCGGAATAGAGATCGTAGAACTTGAGTGAAGAGTGAAGAGTAAAGAGTGAAGAATTTCTTTCAGTCGCTTTGCTTTGTGAAAGCGTCCCTTTGGGCCGAGCGGCTTCCGCGCTACAGCGTGCCATCAACAATTTCACGGCACGGTCGCTGAGAATCCAGACACCGATATCCGTGAGATAATAGTGGCTCTTCTGCAACTGTTGCAACTCCTCGACAGTAGGTTTCTGAAGCATTTGTTTCAGTACCTGAGGCGAACGACGATCACTCACGAACACGCCATGATTCTTAGCGATGCTGGCATCAAGCCAAAGACCATAGACCACCACATCAGCCTGAGGCACAGGACCTACGGGTTGACTGGTACGAACCAGCACATCGCCACTGACTATCATGGTATTCAGACCCTCTGGCGCTTTCTTCATGATTTGCTCATAGAGAGGCAACTGAAGCGACAATAGGTCTTGCGACAAACGCTGTCCACGTTCCCATCGGAACACAGGTATCGGTGTCAGTATCTTTCCTGACGGTGCATACGAAGGTAAGCGACGACTCTGTCCTCCAGCATGAAGCAGGATGCGCTTCTCGCTGGCCAGCCAGGATTCGAAGGGTGAAGAATGAAGAGTGAAGAGTGAAGAATTAAGAAAGGCCTGTTGTAACAACCAGGCAGTTCCTCCACCACTGCCTATGCGATGCCCTTCCGGGTCGCATATGCAGAAGAAATCCTCTTCTGGCAATTCCGTTATCTGATGAAACACCGTACGTCCCTTCTCGTCCTTTCTGACGAGGTTGGGTGGCAAGGAAAGCAACTTTTTCATTTCTGTTTTTAATTATTTGCCTGCAAATTTAAATAAAAAAACGCAAAGAAGCGGGGATTATAAAAAAATAATGTAATTTTGCAGCATTATTACTTAACCAAACAACATGATAAAAGCAAAAATACTGACGAAAGATGGTATCAACTTCCTGATACCCTTTATTCTGATTACCTCATGTTTCGCCCTATGGGGCTTTGCCAACGACATGACGGGGCCGATAGTAAAAGCCTTCTCAAAGATTTTCCGCATGAGCGTGACAGAAGGTGCTCTCGTACAGGTGGCTTTCTACCTGGGCTATTTCGTAATGGCCTTCCCTGCCGCGATGTTCATCCAGCGCTATTCGTTCAAGGCCGGTGTGATGGTGGGACTGTCACTCTTTGCCGTCGGGTCACTAATGTTCCTGCCTGCCAAGCTCACGGGTATGTACTATCCGTTCCTAATGGCATACTTTATCCTGACGTGCGGACTGTCGTTTCTGGAGACCTCGTGTAACCCCTATATCTACTGTATGGGTAGTGAGGAGACCGCTACGCAACGACTAAATCTGGCACAGGCATTCAACCCCATCGGTGCGCTGCTGGGAATGTATGTTGCTATGGAGTTCGTACAGGCAGAGATGAGTCCGATGACCACCGAGCAACGTGCCATTCTGCCTGATATACAGTTTGACATTCTGAAAGAGAACGACCTCTCTGTACTCATTGGTCCTTATCTCGTGCTCGGTTTCTTCTGCATCATCCTGCTTGTATTGGTGCGCCTTGTCAAGACCCCAAAGGTGGGCGACACCCGTGCCAGCAAGAGTATCAAGACCGCGTTTAAAGAGCTACTCCAGATAGCCAACTACCGTGAGGGTATCATCGCACAGTTCTTCTATGTAGGTGCTCAGGTGTCGTGCTGGACCTTTATCATTCAATATGGCACGCGTGTGTTCATGGAAGAGGGTATGGACGAGAAAACCGCTGAGATACTGTCGCAGAAATACAACATCATGGCTATGGTGTTCTTTACCATCAGTCGTTTTATCTGTACGTGGTTCCTGAAATACATCCCCGCAGGCCGACTGCTATCCATCCTTGCTATCTTTGCCATCGGACTGGTATCAGGAGCCATCCTCTTCCCCGACCGCAACGGCATCTACTGCCTGGTGGGTGTCTCGGCCTGTATGTCACTGATGTTCCCCACCATCTATGGTATAGCTTTGCGTAATGTAGGCGAGAACGTGAAGTTTGCCGGTGCCGGTCTTATTATGGCCATCCTTGGTGGTTCCGTATTTCCTCCGCTACAGGCCATGATTATCGACTCTAAAGTCAGCATCTTCGGTTTGTCGGCAACAAACCTGTCGTTTATTCTGCCACTGATCTGCTTTATCGTGATTGCCGTTTATGGTCACAGGGCATACATCAGACATTACATCCTGAGCCCGGATGATAAAGAGCACGTGTGAAAAGCTTAAGGTTTAAAGTTCAACTATAAATAGCCTGTGACACGCATCACAGGCTATTCTCTTGATAATCCAAATCGGCTTCTACGACAAAGCGGACTTCATCGGGATGCAACTGCGGAAGTCCATCCTTCTTAGCCTGTTTGCAGAGATAGTCGGCCACCTCATCGATGTCAATATCCACCTCATCATCGTTTGACTCCAGAATGCCACTATCAAAGAAATAGTCGGCAATGGAGTCAAGCATCCACACCATCTGCTCGTCGGTGTACATTTCTTTTAAGTCGGAAGGCAACTGCTCGCGGATATAAGCTATCTCACGGCGGTCCTCCTCCTGATCCTGCAAAAGTTCCTCGTCCAGGGTAGCCATAACTACAGCAGAGCTTCGATTTTCTCAATAAACTTATCCTTAGACTGGGCACCAACGACCTTATCGACCTGGTTTCCGCCCTTGAAGAAGAGGATTGTAGGGATGTTGCGGATGCCGAAGTCTGCAGCCAGCTCCTCATTATCCTCTACGTCACACTTACCAACAACGATCTTACCATCGTATTTCTCAGCCAGTTCTGTAAGGATAGGCGATACCATACGACAGGGGCCACACCATGTAGCCCAGAAATCCAATACCAGAGGCAGACTGCCATTCTTCAGAGCCTCAAAGTTCTCACTTGTTACTTGTACTTCCATATTTTCTTGGGGTTTTTGCCCCCTAAGTTAGGGGGATGGGGGGCTGAACAAATGTTCTTTCCCACCAGATTCAACAATATATTTTTATCTACACTTCTGCAAACATTATGCCAATTTCCCTTTCATACCCCCAGCCCCCCAATTTAGGGGGCAAGTAGCCACTAATTTATCTTGTAATCCAACGCAGGACTTTGTTCTATATAGTCTATCAGCTGTTGCTTCACGTCAACCGTATAGTTTTGCGAGCGCACCAACACATGATATTTCCCAGTAGAGTCGCGCAACTGGAAGAAGAGTTTCGTCTTGCCCGGATACTCGGCTACGATTTCACTCAGTTCTTCAACGACACGATCGTCCATCTTCTCATGGTCAGTGATGACCGAAATAGTGATACGGTCTATTGCCTTATCCTTTACAGCCTGCAGATATTCCACACCTGTCACTTTGAATTCCATAGCCGTGGAATTCTGGAATCGTGGACGCAGTTTGCCTGTGACATACACCGTAGCCCCTTCAGTAAACCAACCGTTGAGCGTACCCCAGTCCTGTCCGAAGAGTGCCAATTCTCCTGAGCCGTCATAATCTTCTATCGTCACAAAACCGCAGGGCTCACCTCGCTTTGTAAATTTCGTACGCACTGCCGTTACAATGCCACCGAGAACCACATCTTGACGATCCTGCAGCGAGGCAACATCAGCCAGTTCACTGCATTTCGTGTTACACAAGTTATCCAGTACGATACGATACTCGTCTAAGGGATGGGCCGACAGATAGATACCGACCAGATCACGTTCCTTGTTCAGACGTTCAATATCACTCCAGCGGATGTCTGTCTTAGGCACTGGCGGACGAGCAATCTCCACGTCATCGAAGCCACCGAAGAGCGTGTTGGCAGCCTGCTGTTTCTCTGTCTGGTAGGTCTGTCCATAGCGCACCAGCGTATCAACAAACGCCTCACCCTTGTTGTTCTCCGCAAAGAATGCCTCACGACGTATGCCAAAGCTATCAAAGCCACCACTCAGTGCCAACGACTCAAATGCTTTTCGGTTGACGCTGGAGAAAGGTATACGCTGGGCGAAGTCGTAAATATCCTTATACGGTCCGTTTTTCTCACGTTCATCAATGATTGCCAGGGCAGCACCGTCGCCCAGTCCCTTGATGGCAGCCAGGCCGAAACGGATCTCACCCTTATGGTTCACACCAAATTTCTGATACGACTCGTTGACATCAGGACCCAACGTGGCGATTCCCATCTGCTTACATTCGTCCATCAGTTTGGTGATTTCCGTTATCTGGTCGCGACGGCGGCTCATGATAGCTGCCATAAACTCAGCGGGATAGTTGGCCTTGAGGTAAGCCGTCTGATAAGCCACCCATGAATAGCAGGCAGCATGAGATTTATTGAAGGCATAGGAAGCAAACTTCTCCCAGTCGGCCCAGATTTTATCAAGCACCTTCGGATCGTGACCATTCTTTTTTCCACCCTCAATAAACTTAGGCTTCATGGCATCAACGATATCCTTTTTCTTCTTACCCATAGCCTTTCGAAGTGCATCACTCTCGCCTCGGGTGAAGTCGGCCAGTTGTCGTGAGAGCAACATCACCTGCTCCTGATACACCGTGATACCGTATGTATCCTTCAGGTATTTCTCCATACAGGGGATATCGTATTTGATTTCCTCGTTACCGTTCTTACGGGCAATAAACGAGGGGATATAGTCCATAGGTCCCGGACGGTAGAGAGCGTTCATGGCGATGAGGTCCTCGAAGACGGTAGGATGCAGTTCACGCAAGTATTTCTGCATACCATTCGACTCGAACTGGAACGTACCGATGGTTCGTCCCTGCTGGTAGAGTTCGAATGTTTTGGGGTCATCTATAGGAATATGGTCAAGGTCCACATCGATGCCACGTGTCTGCTTAATAACAGCACAGCATTCTTTCATCTCGGAAAGCGTCTTCAATCCCAAGAAGTCCATCTTAATCAGACCCGTTGACTCAATCACGTGACCATCATACTGCGTACAGTTGGTCTTGGTATCCTTGAAGTCAGGGTCATCGGCTGTAGAGACAGGCACCCAGTCACTGATCGGGTCGCGACAGATAATGAAGCCGCAGGCATGAATACCCGTACCACGCACCGTACCCTCCAACATTTTCGCGTACTTAATCGTATTTGCCAATGCGGGGTCGTTGCTGGCCTCAGCATCACGCAGTTCCGGTGTACACTTGATGGCATTAGGCAGGTTCATCTTCATGCCATCGGGCAATCTATCGGGGATAGCCTTACACAGCGCGTTCGAGATAGCCAAGGGCACTTTTTCGACACGTGCCACATCCTTGATAGAGTTCTTCGTGGCCATTGAGGCGTAGGTGATGATATGCGCACAGTTCTCGTGTCCATATTTATCCATCACCCATTTCAGCACCTTTCCTCGTCCGTCATCATCGAAGTCGGTATCAATATCAGGAAGCGAGATACGGTCGGGGTTCAGGAAACGCTCGAACAGCAGGTCGTATTTCAAGGGGTCAATCTTCGTGATACCCAAGCAATAAGCCACCACCGATCCAGCTGCCGATCCACGACCAGGACCGACCCATACATCCAGTTCATCGCGAGCGGAGTTGATGAAGTCCTGCACAATCAGGAAGTAACCCGGGAAACCCATGGTCTTCATGATATGCAACTCGAAACGGATACGGTCGTCAACCTCCTTAGGTAATGACGAATGCAGGATGGCGTATGAGGATTGGGGATTGCCGGTATCAACCTCCACCTTTTTAATCACCAACTCATCGTTGGGCAAGTAGCGTTCCTTACCTCCCTTATAGGCCAGCTCTGCCAGGAAGTCGGCCTCGAACTTGATGCGGTAGAGCTTGTCGTAGCCCCCCAACTTCTTGATTTTCTTCTCACCCTCTTCACGCGGCATGGGATTATTTCCATTCTCATCGCGAGTAAACTCCTCGTAGAGTTGTTCCTCGCTGATGCGCTCTCGCCATTGTTCCTCGGTACCGAAACTTTCCGGAATAGGGAAGAAGGGCATAATGGGATCGTGGTCTATAGAATAGATCTCACACTTGTCCAGAATCTCCAGTGTGTTACTCAATGCCTCAGGCACGTCGCTGAAGATATCGTTCATCTCGGCCTTAGTCTTGAACCACTCTTGCTTGGAGTAGAGCATACGCGTGGGGTCATCAAGGTCCTTGCCTGTAGAAAGACACAGTAGGTGGTCGTGAGCCTCAGCATTCTCCTGTTCCACGAAGTGCACGTCGTTCGAACAGATGAGCTTGATGCCATATTCCCGAGCAAACTCAATCAGCACCTTGTTGGCTTGTTGTTGCAAGGGGAACGTCTCACGATTGGCACGCACCGTAGGGTCTTTCACCTCGTGGCGCTGAAGTTCCAAATAATAGTCTTCGCCAAAAACACGGTGATACCATTCCAGTGCCTCGCGGGCACCAGCCATATCCCCTTTCAGGATTTTTGCCGGTACCTCACCGGCAATACAAGCCGAACAGACAATCAGTCCCTCGTGATATTTTTCCAAATCCTCACGGTCAGTACGCGGACGCATATAGTAACCATCCACCCATGAGTTCGACACCAGTTTGATCAAGTTCTTGTAACCCTTATAGTTCTTTGCCAATACGATGAGGTGATAGCCGCTCTGGTCTTCCTTACCTCTACGTAAGGACTTTGATCCATGACGCGAGACATACATCTCGCAGCCAAAGATAGGCATAAAGGGTTCCAAGCCTTCTTTCTTACGACTTTTGTTCACACCGATACAATAGTCGTGGAATTCCTTGATGCCGAACATATCGCCGTGATCCGTGATAGCCATGCCTCGCATTCCGTCGGCTATGGCTTTGTCTACCAGGTTCTTTATTTTCGACTGTCCGTCAAGTATCGAATAATATGTATGTACGTGTAAGTGGATGAAATCTTCCATTTTGTCTGTCTTTTGGTGTTCAAAGTTACGCTGAAAAGTTGATATTACCAAAAGAAAGTCTCAAAAAGTTTGTTAATTGACAAAAAAGCATTACCTTTGCATCGAAATACTGAATTTCACTACCAACCATGGGAGAAAGAATCAAGAAACTAAAAAAAATACGTATACATCGCGAGGGTACTGAAGAACTGCTTTACAGCATGTTCATCCTTATTGCCATTGCTGTAGTGCTCTGGCGTACGTCAGATGCACTAACGCTTATACCTTTTATCCTCTTCGTTGCCATCTTCGGTGTGGCATGGCTACTGATGCTCAACTTCTATCGCTGTCCCATCCGCTATTTCAATGATGACACGGCGAAGACAGTCGTTGCACCTGCCGATGGCAAGATTGTGGTAATAGAAGAAGTTGACGAGGACGATTATTTCCACGACAAGCGTCTCATGATTAGCATTTTCATGAGTCCGCTAAACGTACATGCGAACTGGTTTCCTGTTGACGGACAAGTGAAGTTCGTCAAGCATTTCGATGGCAACTACCATAAAGCATGGCTTCCTAAGGCCAGTGAGGAGAACGAACATGCCGACATTATGATTGAGACACCTGACGGCCAGGAAGTGCTGGTACGTCAGATTGCCGGTGCTATGGCTCGCCGCATCGTGACCTATGCCAAGCCCGATGAAGACTGCTATATCGACGAGCACCTGGGATTCATCAAACTGGGATCACGTGTGGATGTCTACCTGCCACTCGGTTCTACACCTTGTGTCAAGATGAAGCAGCCCACTACTGGTGACCAAACGGTGATCGCAAAGTTGGCATAATGTTTAATCTTTAATGCTTAATCTTTAATGTTAAAGAAGCATATTCCCAATACCATTACCTGTTGCAATCTGATTTCTGGTTGCATTGCTACTTATTGGGCTTTTAAAGGTAACTATGAATTAGCGTTACTATTCATTGTAATCGGTGCCGTCTTTGATTTCTTTGATGGCATGACGGCACGTCTGCTACACGTCAGTTCGCCTATTGGGAAAGAGCTTGACTCACTGGCAGATGACATCACCTTTGGCTTTGCCCCGACGGCTATTGTCTACGACTACCTTAGACCTGAGACAGAATTACTCCCATTCATTGTTTTCGTCATGGCTGCCTTTTCTGCCTTGCGACTGGCAAAGTTCAACCTTGACGAGCGTCAGGCCTTGGGATTCATAGGACTCCCTACCCCTGCCAATGCGCTGTTCTGGGGTTCACTCATCGTAGGAGCTGGCGATTGGATGAAAACGGCACCATTCATCAGTTCAAACCTCAGTCTGATCATCCTTGCTGGTGTATTCGTCAGCTGTTGGCTCCTCATAGCCGAGATACCCATGTTTGCCCTTAAATTCAAGACCTGGGGATGGAAGGGCAACGAAGTGAAGTATATTTTCCTGCTCACTTGCATACCGATGCTCGTTTTCCTGCAAGTCAGCGGATTGGCTGCCATCATTGCGTGGTACGTCATTCTATCGGTCTGCACCCAACGGAAATAAAAAGTAGTCTCTGCCCATGGAGTTTTTTCTGATTCTCTTCATCGCTTTTGTCCTGATAGTTGCCGCCGTCCTGCTCGTGGCTCTCTATTACCTGCGTAAAGGCTACCGTTTTATCAGGCGCGTTGCCAACGGCGATATAAGCGAAGAAGAGTTCGAGCGTCTCTCAAAGAAACACTATAGGAAATCAGATGACAGCCCCAACTTTGATGCCGATTATTTTAAGACTACCGACAAAAAGCAGAAGCAGAAGAGCCAACAGCAGCAAACCTCCAGTCGAACCTTCCGCACTGCCGATGGCATCACCATTACCGATCACCGCACCCAAAATCAAAACAAAAAAATATTCGCCCAGGACGAGGGCGAATATGTAGACTTCAAAGAAAATTGATATTTTTCAATCTTCAATTGTGTACCAGCGTGCCGATTTCCTGGCCAGCCATTACTTTCTTCAGATTGCCTACAATGTCCATGTTAAACACATAGATGGGCAGGTTGTTGTCCTGACACATACAGATAGCTGTCAAGTCCATCACCTTCAATCCGCGAGCCAGTACCTCTTTATAAGTAATGTCAGTGAACTTCGTTGCTGTGGGGTCTTTCTCGGGATCAGCGGTATAGATACCATCCACACGTGTACCCTTCAGCATCACGTCGGCCTCGATCTCGATACCACGCAGGCTTGAACCCGTGTCCGTAGTGAAGTAAGGCGAGCCTGTGCCTGCCGAGAAAATGCACACGCAGCCCTGTTCCATAGCCTCGATAGCCTTCCATTTGGTGTAGAACTCACCGATAGGCTCCATGCGGATAGCCGTCATCACCTTGTTCTTCACACCGATAGCACCCAGAGCAGAGCTCAACGCCAGCGAATTGATCACCGTAGCGCACATTCCCATCTGGTCGCCCTTTACACGGTCGAAGCCCTTTTGACTGCCACTCAGTCCACGGAAGATGTTGCCGCCACCGATGACGATGCCAATCTGCACGCCCATCTCGCTCACTTCCTTAATCTGCTGAGCATAGTCGCTCAGACGTTCAGGGTCGATACCGTAGCCCTGCTTTCCCATCAGACTCTCACCTGAGAGTTTCAGAAGGATTCTTTTAAATCTTGCCATAATTCTCTTTTTTCGTTATTACGTTATATCGTTATTACGTTATGTCGCTAAATGACAAATTGTACTTCTTTGAAGGCATAGCGCCTATCATGCCCATTATCATCACGCAACAGCAAATGCCCGTCATCCTCCACATCGATGATCTCTGCCATGAATGCCCCCTCTTTGTCGGCATAGGGATGAAAGCCCTTGCGACGATAGAGACGCGAGAGATAGCGCGCCTTCAAATCCTGGGTCAGATACTCATCAAAACGAACGAGAATATCACTTAGCAACTGCTCGCGCTCCGTTTCCTGCCCGTGAATCCGTTTCAGTGACACTGGATTGGGCGCATCACTATGGAACTGTTCCTGGTTCACATTGAGCCCCACGCCGATGATGCAGTCCTTAATACATCCGCCTTGCAACCGGTTCTCTATCAGGATGCCCCCCAACTTCCCGTTACGCCAGTAGATATCGTTAGGCCACTTGATGCTCACGTCGCCGATATGCTGTTCCAGCGTATCGAGGATAGCCAGCGAGATAGCCATCGAGATACGGAACTGCTTCACGGCAGGCACCACCGCTGGGTGTATCAGCAGAGAGAAGAGCAGGTTCTTGCCCCGTTCGCTCTCCCATGTGTTCGTGCCGCAACCACGTCCTGCCGTCTGGTAGTCGGCTACAACCGCCATCCTCTCCGAACCATTTTCCTTTAGCCATCGGTTCGTAGAGTCCGTTTCGTCAATATGTATGATACTCCATTCCATACCAAATGCATACCTTCGCCTACTTTTCGGCAAAGATACTCATTTTATTTAAATACACCAAAAAAAATGACGAAGTTTCATTCCTCCATTGCATTTCAACCATCATCCCTCAGCCTCCTTCCCATGAAGAAGTGAGACAGGTGTGAAGAGCACATTCACATTGACCTTTCCAGTACTCGAACGATAGATGAGCACATTTCCTTCAACGCTTGTTGCTAACTCCGCTGAAGTTATTTTGCTGGTAAAGTAATCCCTTGCAGCTTTTACAACAGGCTTCTTCTGGTTGGCATTCGTAACAATAGCAATACATGCAGTCCTTGACAGCTTGATGGATTTTACCTGTCGCCAACCGCCGTTATTTAGTTGTGCCATCTCATCTATCTCCACCATGTGCTCCTTCAAGTCCAGTTAGACAGATGCCCTGTACTTGCGTGTCAGTTTATGCCACATATCCATATCGCTGACTCACATAGTTATACACCTTGTCGCGATAGTAGTTGATGCTTTCATCAGAATAGCTCTGTGGGAGTTCTGCCCAGAGTAAATCGCGAATGGTGATAATGAGCGATGCTTTCGTCTCCTGCTTGTCGAAGGGGTGATCCATCGTTTCCAGCTGCTGCTTAATCTTATTCAGCAACTCTACTGCCAC
>Ga0326511_10001256_pt1 | contig 21350 bp, 30 predicted proteins | sample 0_2496_0518_D_FD_203701 | JGI IMG/M metagenome (GOLD analysis project Ga0326511, IMG submission 203701) | Bovine rumen microbial communities from UC Davis, California, United States - 0_2496_0518 | ecosystem: Host-associated > Mammals > Digestive system > Stomach > Rumen | place: USA... | reverse complement strand
AAATATCGCGTTATTGCTACAAACACGACATTATGAAGAGTATTTATGCACAAAATAGCGTTGTTATGCATCAATTATGCATCCGGCATGGCATACCCTACCCACCCATGGGGTATATAGGTTGACATAATGGGGCGGGGGTTACCTCCAAAAGTATCCGAAGTAAGAAAAAAGCCCCCTCTCATCTCCAGCAGATGCACGATTGGTGCAATTCGCGGAGAAGATCAGGGGGCGTGAAAAATTTCCCGGCAACGGCAACGATACACTGTTGCCGCAAAAGCCTAGTGATACCAACGGTTTGCGGGTTTTGGCAACAGTAGCAACGGTATTTTCTATAAACTTTTTTAGATGCACCTACCTCGAAAAAGTTTTTTGCAATTTTACTGTTGCCACTGTTGCCGCAGTCTACTTTATGTACTTATTTACACTTAAAACGCCTAAAAAGAGAAAAATATAAGAAATATAGTAACTTTAAGTTGGCAACAGTAGCGGCAACAGTACGGCAACAGTAGAAATGTACTGTTGCCAGAAGTTTTTACAAAAATCGAAAAGTGTAAAAAAGAGGCCAAAGTTTTGTCATTCTGCAAGTTGGGAATGGCAAGTAGGTGTGGGATAATGAGAAACGTAGGAAGGAGGCGATCAGGTCGGTGAAGAAAATTCCGACTGTTTTTAAGCGCACATTCGATGGGGGCGTGGGGGAAGGACAGATAAGTTCTGAGATTACGCCCGGAATGGAATGGGTTATGGCGGGAGAGGGCGAAGCCACTGAGAAGGTGGATGGAGCGGCTTGCGCTATTATTAATGGAGAGTTGTACAAGAGGTACGATGCGAAGCACGGAAAGAAGCCGCCAGACGGGGCGATCCCATGTCAGGAGAAGCCTGACCCTTATACGGGGCACTGGCCTCACTGGGTTAAGGTGGATGCCAAGTCCAAGGGCGATAGATGGTTTGTTGCCGCCTATGAGAACACGCCTTGGAATAGGGAGGATGGAACGTATGAGGCAGTTGGGCTTCACTTCCGAAACAATCCCTATGGTCTGGACGCAGACTTTCTGGAGCGGCACGGGAGGATCAAGGTCAAAGACTTTCCACGCACGTTCGATGGGATGCGCGAGTGGCTGAGAGTTAATAATGTAGAGGGCATTGTCTTCAAACGCGATGACGGCACTATGTGCAAAATAAGAAGAAAAGATTTTGGCTTTCGTTGGCCTGTTTTGAAGGAGAAAGGCGAATGAAAGTCGTAAACGAGCATGAAATTGTTGGCGGCGTTGCATTCATAAAAGCATCTAACACTGGGAATATTTTCATCATTGACGCAGAAGATTACGGCAGGATCAAAGATTTGCTTTGGCGGGAAACCGAAAACGGATATATTATTTCGCAGTTCCCCGGCGATGTTCATATTCTATTGCACAGATTAATTATGAACGCCGAAGAAGGTGAAGTTGTAGACCACATAAACCATCTTCTATATGACAACCGAAAAGATAATTTGCGAGTGGCAAATCAGGAATATAACATGATGAACGCTTGTGATAGAAAAGATAACACTTCCGGCAGAAAGGGCGTTTGGCAAGACAAAAGAAACGGAAGATGGGTTGCCGAAATAAAGGTGAACAAAAAGAAAATAAACCTTGGTCACTATGCTACTTTTGACGAAGCCGTTAAAGCGAGAGAGCAAGGCGAAGAAAAATATTTTGGCGCGTGGTCATACGCAAATAGTGTAAAGGAGGACAAGTGATATGTGGCTGATGGTGGTAGGCTGCGCGCTTGGTCTGGCGCTTGCTTATGGAATGATTGTGCTGAAGGAGTGGATGGATGGCAATGGCTAAATGCATCGAACGCGAGGCGGCGGTTAACGCCGTTCTTAACCTTGTGCCGAAGGTAGACGATGACGGCTACTGCTGGGTTATCCGAGGCGATGCCGCACGGGCGATTGACTCTATTCCCGCCGCCGATGTGCGGCCTGTGGTGCTGGGGAAGTGGAGCATCCACGAAATCTACAAGCACGAAATGTCGTATGGGGTAACGGGATATGAGCCTGTGTACAAGTGTTCGGTTTGCGGTAGGCTGATGGAAAGCTATCTGCGTTTCGATGAGCCGATTATGCCAGAGGACGCAAGCTTCCCACGTTTCTGCCCCAACTGCGGGGCTATGATGGAGGAAAGCTGATGGACGAACTTGTAAAGCGGCTGAGAGAGCATAACGGATGGGCTTTGAATGAAACGCTTGACCAAGCCGCCGATGCCATAGAGGAACTGTCCCGCGAAAATGAATCTCTTGCGAAAAGCGTGAATGAAGCGTCCGAGCTTTTGCAAAAGAGAAAGCCCCGCTGGATCTCCGTGGAGGAGAGGCTGCCGGAGGAAGTGAGAAAGTCATACCTGTGCAGGACAGATAGTGGATATCATTGCGAGGTGAGGTGGACGGACAATGTTTATGGCCTATGGACGGGTGGCGGTGGGCAATGGGGATGGAGTATTTTTGATATCCCGCAGTACGCAAAAGTCACCCACTGGATGCCGCTACCGCAGCCGCCGAAGGAGGAGTGAGCATGAAAGAGCCTTTGAAACGCAGAGCATTAAAATGGCTGATAAAGAAGCTAGTCTTCCGCTTAGACAAAGATGATGACTTACTCGCCTATTCTTTTAGCGGCGGCGAACGAAAAGACTACACCATCTCCGTTGATAGGTTCTATGACGATGGCAGTTATTCCATCGGCACTATGATGTTTCCACGGAACGATGTCTGCGTCAGAGAATGTAAAAAAGAGGAGGGCGAGTGATGGCATCGGAAATCAAGAGGTTGAACAACTGGTTCTATCGGCATGAATGGCGTAGAGATGTTCGTGGGTATGAACAGTACATCTGGAAAGAACAAGATACTTGCTTTATCACGCATTTTGATGGAAAGAAATATCGGCAAATAGATGAAACAACGGTTCTGATATGGCCCTCAAATAAGACAATTTCTATCACGAACAGATCGTTTTGGAGATCAGACGATGGGAGTGAAATGGACAAGCCAGTCGGGAACGGTTTCGGATTTTCTTTTACGGCAGAAGAGTTTCAAAAGATCAAAGAACTTTATGATGCGCTTAATAATGAGCTTCAGACCGCAAGGGGGAACAAGAGTTGACTTTATACGAAATGCTTGACAGGGCTATGGCACATCAGAAAGTGTGGATTTTTGAGCAAAACACCTATGATCAGAATATGCCGCTCTTCAAAGGAACGGTGAACGATGCAAGAATAGACCCCGAATTGAGAGTTTGGGACTTTCTAATGTGCGAAGTTGAACTGTATGACTGCTCTAATGGAATACTTGACATTCGGGTGAAAGACGGTAATTACAAAGAACGGCTTGAGAGGCATTACCTCTTTGCTGACAAGTGGGATAGATATGATAAAAGCACAAGACCGTGGCGATATTCAATCGAGATTTCAGAAGAAAAAATGGCAGAGGAGGGCGAGTGATGACTGATTATTGCCTTACCTGTTTGTATGAAGACTATGACGGCGCGGAAGAGCCATGCATCAACTGCGTTGGCGTAGGTGGAAAGAGGCCATCGGAGTATTTTCCGAAAAAGCCGCAGAAGCCCATCACCAACGCCGACCGCATCCGCTCTATGAGCGATGAGGAGCTGGCTGAATATCTTGCCCCGTGTGCTTGTCCACCAATCAGGTTTAACAAGAACACTGGGGACATTGTTTGCCCGGTTAATAAAGAGCCGAGCGCAAGCGACTGCAAATCATGCTGGCTCGACTGGCTGAAAGAGGAGGCAGACCGTGAATAGCATCATGGCGGCGTTCTGCCTTGGCCTGTTTGCTGGGGCGTTCCTAATGCTCCTGTTTCTGTCGTTCACGGGCGATCTTTGAGGAGGCGATGACTAACGGCTGATTACACAGACAAGCCTTACGCGCAGTGGATTGAAGACACGATGCGCGAGATGTTTGACATAGACCCGGTTGCCATTGCTATGGAGATGCGGGATGCCAAAGGGCAGACCTACACTTGCTACTGGGATTGTAGCCGGGATGACCGGGCTTGCATGATAGGCGCTATGCAAGACGATGATCTTCTGGACTTCCTTTCAGTGAACAAGGATGTGGTGGCTGAGATCCTAAACGGAGAGGAGGATGGCGAAGACGGATTATGTGAACCTGATACAGAAGCTGATAGCGAGGGATGATCCTTATGCTCTCGCTGATGCCTTTGACCTCTGCCGGGAGTTGGAGATGGACGGCGCGGTTCACGTTGAAGGTAGCGGTAGGCGAGATCGCGGGACTACGGTTTACGATCCAGATAACTTTACTTCCGCGCACGACTTGAACAAGAAACTGCGTATTGCCGCAAACAAGATGGTTAGAGATGGCGTGGATGCGGACAACATGATTGATCTGTACTACAAGTCACATCTGTTTGACGCGCCGCACTTCTTTGATTCCTTTTGTATTTATATAGAGAAGGATCGCGCTCCTGAGAAGCAGTTCTACCTTCCAAGACGCAAGCAGTTGCTTCCTTGTTCAGAGTCTCTGCAAGACCTTGAGGATGGCAAGATCGAGTTGCTTGGGATCTCCGAGCCTCCCGGAGTTGGCAAGACCACGCTGGCTGAGTTCTTCCTAGCGTGGACGGTAGGCCGGAATCCGTTTCTTCCCAACCTGATCGGCTCTCACAACAACTCGTTCTTGGGCGGTATGTACGGAGAAATGCTCCGCATCCTAGACCCGATGGGCGAGTACAAGTGGCAAGATGTATTTCCCGGCCTTGGCGTTATCAATACCAATGCAAAGGACATGATGATTGGCATTGGCTATGAGAAGTCAGACGATATGCGCTTCAAGACGCTGGAGTTCTCTTCCATAGGAAGCGGCAACGCTGGTAAAGTCCGTGCCATGAACATCCTGTACTGCGATGACCTTGTTGATGGGATTGAGACAGCCATGTCTATCGACCGTCTGGACAAGCTGTGGCAACAGTACTATACCGATCTCCGGCAGAGGAAGGTTGGCACTAGGGCGAAGGAACTGCACATAGCCACACGCTGGAGTGTGCATGATGTGCTTGGGCGGCTGGAGCGGGACTATGAAGGAGATCCCAGCGCACGGTTCATTCGTTTCCCGGCTCTGGATGAGAATGATGAGTCCAACTTTGACTATCCTTACGGGCTTGGATATACCACTGCGGCCTTGCACAAACAGCGTGACATCATGGATGAACCTAGCTGGAAAGCCCTTTTCATGAACGAGCCGATTGAGCGTGAAGGATTGCTATACGATTCCTCTGAACTGCGGAGGTTCTTTGAGCTTCCTGAGAAAGATCCTGATTCTATCCTCGCCATCTGCGATACGAAGGAGCAAGGCGCTGACTACTGCACCATGCCCATCATGTACCAGTACGGCAACGACTTCTATATGGACAAGGTGATCTTCGACAACGGCAAAGTGGAAGTCCTTGAAGATCGTGTTGCACAGTTGCTTGTTGACCGAAAGGTTCGTATGTGTCGTATAGAATCCAACCGAGGCGGTACGATCTTCGCTCAGAATGTCCAGAAGCGCGTGAAGGAGTTGGGTGGCTTCACATCAATCACGACAAAGTGGACGCAATCGAATAAGGAGACACGCATTATCGCCAACTCAGGCATGGTCAAGTCTCATGTGCTGTTCAAGGACGAGAGCCTATATCCGCAAGACCGGGAATATCGCGATGCTATGAACCAGCTTTGCTCTTACTCCATGATGGGCAAGAACAAGCACGATGACTTTCCTGATGTTCTCAGTCTGTTTGTCGATTGGCAGTTGTCTGACCGGGCAAACATCGCAACCATCATGAAACGCCCCTTCTAGTTACCTCTCGCAAGTTGCCGTACACGGATTATGTGGTATAAGTAAGTGTAGGGCATTTGTTCCTCTCAAAGCGGGGGATTTCGCCGGGAAAGCCGGACACCGACCGTGGCGTGTAAGGGTTGCGTCCCTACGTTCGCCAGAAGAAACTACCACGGGTCTTTCTTCCTTTCGCCCGTGAGTGCCTAAAGAGTAGAGCGGGTGACACCGCAAAACGCGCATGGACTGGCAACCTAAACGCGACTCACCTCTTGCCCTGTCGTGAGGATAATAAAACTCAGGGAGTATAACGCTACTATAATATGTCTGTGTGAGCGTTGAACAGAGCGGTCTATATGGCTACTCTGTGTTAGGAACACAGCTACATAGACGATTGGTGTAATGGAAGCACACAAGGCTTTGAACCTTGGGGCGGTGGATCGTAACCATCATTGTCTGCCAAAATGTCGGACATAGCGTCCGAGGGATGACACGCTGACATTAGCAGAGGGTGGGGCAGTTGGCGATGGTAATGCATGAGAGCAATTAGAGCGGACTTACCGGCTGAACACAAGTCAATAGAGTTGCTTGTCCTTGCTGACTACCATTACGCTGACCCGCATTCGGATCACGATGCTATACGCAAGGACATTGATTATGTCAACTCGCATGAGAATGCGTATGCTTTGCTGGCTGGTGATTTGCTCGACTGCGCTTTGAAGTCCAGCCTTGGAGATTGTTATGTAAACCTCTCGCCTATGGAAGAACTGACGGCGATGATGGATTTGCTCCAGCCTATCGCGCACAAGATTCTCTGCACGGTTGGAGGCAATCACGAAGCCCGTCATTATCGCACCAACGGAGTGGATATGACTAGACTTCTGATGCGACAACTGGGCATTGAGGAACGCTATTCTCCTGACACTGCTCTGCTCTTCCTGAGATTTGGAAGTGACAAAGACCACGCAAGGCGGCATCGCCCGATATTGTACACGATCTATCTCACGCACGGTTCTGGTGGTGGTCGCAAAGAGGGCGGCAAGATTCAGCGACTTGCGGACTATTCCCAGATAGTTGATGCCGATATATACTGCTGTGGTCATGTACATTTGCCAGCGTCATTCAAGACTGGGTTCGCTCGTCCGTCTGCGGCGAATAATAGCATCACCTACTGCACGAAGCTATACGTTAACTGCGCGGCTAAGTTGCAGTATGGCGGCTATGGAGATACTGGCGGGTTCAAACCGCCTTGCATTGATACACCGCACATCCTCCTGAGTGGAGAGGTTAAAGATATGAGAGCAGTGATATGATGCCGAAAGAGGTACTTGATGCTGTTGAACGCATCATAGCGGTAGGCAAAGAGGCCATTGTGAAGAAGGAGCGCGGCAAGTGGGTCGTGCTTGAGAATGGCAAGAGGCTTGTGTATAAAGAGCCTTAAAGTGCAAAGTTCCACGTTTTAAGTGCCAAATTTGCACTTAGAATCACATTTTCTGCATATTAGCGCTCATAGCAACATGGCTGTGAGCAGAGCCAATCAGGGCTAAGTTGTTCGGAAATCCCGAATAGCTTAGCCCTTTGTTTATTTTGAGGTGAAGAGTTTGGACGAAAACAACAACAAATCCCCGGTCATCCGCAACGATATGTTCGGGCGGCTGGACATCTACGCCTCCTTCGATGACATTAACGAGGGCAACCTGATTGCCGAGGTGAACGAGGCGCTGGTTTACCACGTTAGAAATATGCTGGAGGAAGAGTTCCTCTACTGGTACACGCGAGGCGTTCAGCCGATCCTCAACCGCAAGAAGGAAGTCCGCGAGGACATTCTGAACATCGTGCAAGTGAACACTGCGGCTGAGATCGTGGACTTCAAGAACGGGTACTTCCTGACACAGCCTTGCAGTTATGTCTCCCGCCGTAAAGGCGTACAGACAAAGGTCAAGAAGCTGAACGAGTATCTGTACCGTTCCGGCAAGCAGGACGCTGACAATGAGGTTTCCGACTGGTTTCACAGAGTTGGCAAAGCCCCGCTGTTTGTTGAACCGGGAGAGGACAACGAAGTACCGTTCCACGCATATGCGCTCGACCCGCGCTCTGCGTTCGTGGTGTACTCCCTTCGCCCCGGCAACAAGCCTGTGATGGCTGTGAACCTTGTTACTGTTGACGGCGTTGCCAAGCTCGATGTCTTCACAGAGAACATGGTGTACCACCTGACTGGCACGGTCGTGGGCAAGATGATTACCACTGAGAAGAACCACGACTACGTGGTGACGGCTACCTCGCTGGACTACTCCGAGCCGAATGTGCTTGGGTACATCCCAATCATTGAGTACCGCTACAACAGCATCAACACTTCGGCCTTTGAGCTTGCTATCCCGCTGATTGACGAGATCAGCAACCTAACTTCCAACGCCTGTGACGGCGTGGAGCAGTTCATCCAGAGTCTCGCCATCGCTGTTAACTGCGAGTTCCCTGAGAACACTACGATTACTGACATCCGCAAGGCTGGCATGATTGCTTTGCGTTCCATCGGTGAGAATAAGGCCGACTTCAAGGTGCTGTCTGAACAGCTTGACCAGACCCAGACGAAGACGCTGACGGACAACCTCTACGATGAGATTCTCCGCATCTGCGCTATGCCAAGTCGCAACACAAGCGGCTCTTCCACCTACGACACCACTGGCGCGGCTGTCCTCGCCAACTTCGGTTGGTATCAGGCCGATGCCGCCGCGAGGAACACTGAGGACTTGTTCAAGAAGTCCAACCGCCAGTTCGACCGCATCATCGTTGAGATCCTGAGACGCAAGGGTCTGCTCGACATCGACCTCAACGACTTTGAGATCAACTTTGTCCGCAACGAGACTGCGAATGTCCAGTCCAAGGCTCAAGCGTTCCAGACGCTCATGGCGGCTGGCTTGCATCCTGAGTTGGCGGCGGCAAAGTCTGGAATCTCCAACGATCCCGTGAAGGACATGAAGATGTCCGAAAAGTGGCTTGAGATGATTTGGGGATCTCCAGACAAAGTTGTCGAAGCCGAGCAGACTGGCGGCGGTCAGGGCGAGGCCGAGATCGTTGAGTCAGACAATGACAATGGCGAAGATGACACGGGCGGTGCTGTCTAATGGCAAGCATACTGCCGTTCGATGAACTAAACCGCTTCGATTCGGAAATCCGTGAGAGATTCGGCAAAGAAAGCCTCCAAAAACGTGATAAGCGTGATGAAGAGGACATTATTGACGAGCTTCTAGATCTTTTCCTCCTCGCTTACGCGATGGGCAACTCAGTGACGAATGATAATCTTTCGTCCGATTACACCCCGGATGTGGACGATGTAATGAAAGTCGTGGACGCAAAGGTGGCTGGAAAGACTTGGAGAGAGCGGGTCGAGGATTACTTCGCAAATGGCGGTACAGGGGAAGACATCGCAAGGATCGCAGATACGGAGATGCACCGAATTGCGAATACTGCCGCGCTGGATACCGCAAAGTACGCCGGAGCGAGGAACAAGACTTGGGTCACGATGCTGGATGACCGGGTTCGTGACACGCACGACTACCTTGAGGGCGAAACCGTAGGCATTGACGATGACTTCTACACCTATGACGGGGATCACGCATCTGCCCCCGGATTGTTTGAGTTAGCGGAGAACAATGTTAATTGTAGGTGCGAACTTTTGTTCAGCTGAAATCCACTTGAGAGGCGGTGACGCGCATGGGCGCTACGGACTCAGTCGCAAAGCTTGAAGAGAGAATCACCGACCTTGAAAAACGGATGGCAGAGAAAGATACGCAATTTGCTGTCATTAACACAAAGTTGACGGCGATTCTCTGGGGAGTAGGAACGATTGCCACTGCGGTAATCGGCGTACTTGTGAAGATGCTGTTCTAAGGAGGAACACGATGAACACTGAATACTGGACTAAATGGATTAAAGCGGCTGGCATCCGTGCTATCAAGACTGTTGCACAGACCGCAGTAGCTACCATCGGGACGAGCGCCGTTATGGGCGAAGTCAACTGGATTGCCGTTGGCTCTGCGTCCCTTCTCGCTGGAATCCTCTCGCTCCTGACGAGCGTGGCTGGCATTCCCGAAGTTGAGAAAGTGTAAGCAAACAGCTTTCACATAAAAGTCAGGGAAGACTTTAATCGCACGAAATAGACAGGGAAGTCTTAAATCGCAAACTAATGGTCAGGGAAGACCTTAATCGCAAGGAGAAAGACATGAAGATTGATACCACCGCGATCTCTGGTTACGCAGAGATGTCCGCAGAGGAAAAACTGGCGGCGCTTGAAGCGTATGAGTTTGAAGCTCCCAAGGCTGACGAGTCTGAGGAAGTCAAGAAACTCAGGACGGCGCTGTCGAACGCAAATTCTCAGGCCGCTGATTGGAAGCGGCAGTTCCGAGAAAAGCAGACCGAGGCCGAGAGAGCCGAGGCCGAGCGTAAGGAACATGAACAGGCAGTTGAGGACGAACTGCGGACGCTCCGCAGAGACAAGACCGTGAGCGGTTATCTCGCGCAGTGTCTTGCTCTTGGTTATGACAAGGATCTCGCACTCCGGGCGGCAGAGGCTATGGCTGACAACGATGCCGCCGCAATCATGGCGTGTCAGCAAGATTTTCTGGAGGCAAAGCAAAAGGAACTTGAGGCGGCGGCGCTGAACAAGCAACCGACTCTGACCCCCGGCGCTCCTCCTACGGCGAAACAGGCCGAAGTGGAAGCGCAGAATAAGATGCGCTCCTATATGGGTCTGCCGCCCATCAAATAATAAGGAGATAAAAAACTATGGCTACTACTGTTACCCCCGTTATTACTAACAGCATCGGTCTGGCTTCCGAATACCTCCCCCTTCTGGACGAGGTTTACAAGGCTGAGTCGAAGACCGCCATTCTCGATACCGTGCAGGATCGCGTTCGCTGGTCTGACGAGTATCACACTTTCTATCTGTTTGAGACTGACATGGTCGGCCTTGGCAACTACTCCCGCAACGATGGCTTCGTGCGTGGCGATGTGACCGCCCAGTGGAGAGCCTATGAGCCTCAGTGGGATCGTGGCCGGCAGTTCCTCGTTGACCGCATCGACAACGCCGAGAGCATGGGCATGGCGTTCGGTACTCTGGCTGGCGAGTTCATGCGTACCAAGGTTGTTCCTGAGACTGACGCAGTGCGTTTCGCCACCTACGCTTCTGGCGCGGCGGCTGGCATGAAGACCACCGAGACTATCGCTACTGGCGCGGCGGCTGTTGCGGCTATCGACCTTGGCGTTGAGAAACTGGACGATGCCGAAGTTCCTTACGAGGGTCGTATCCTGTTCGTCAACCCGGCTATGTACCGCAACCTCAAGGGCGGCATCACTCGCTACACCATGAACGGCGAGAATGGCATTGATTACAATGTCGAGATGTACAACGATATGCGCGTCATCACCGTCCCCTCTGGTCGCTTCAACACTGCTGTGACTCTCGCCGCCCCCACTGCTCATGACGGCGCTGGCGGCTACACCACCACTGGTCAGACCATCAACTTCATGATCGTTCACCCCTCTGCCATCATGCAGGCCGTCAAGCTGGCTAACCCCCGCATCTTCTCCCCCGAAGTTGTGCAGGAGGCTCAGGCTTGGATGTACGACTTCCGTCAGTACCACGGCGCGTGGGTCAAGCATCAGAAGACCAACGGCATCTATGTGAATGCCCCCGCCGCTGGTTAATGGCGATCCGAATCAATCCTGACGGCTCTATGACGGTAGGCATCCTCCCGGAAGAGCCGAAGGAAGAGAAGCCCGAAGCCAAGGCTGAGAAGCCGAGACGGGCGGCAAGAGCAAAAAATAAGGGAGAGGAGTAAAATCCTCTCCCATCCCTAAAGGTCGGTGAAACAATGACTGATGCTGAAAAGCTGAATAGCATAAAGATTCTGCTTGAGGACGGCAGTGGATATATGCCGACCGATGAGACGCTCACAGAGTATATCACGCTGGCGAAGAAGGAGATCCTCGCGTGGATGTACCACCTTGTAGGCGGCGTTCCCGAAGATGTGACGGATGTGCCAGCCAAGTATGAGGGCATCCAAGTGTACGCAGTCGTTGTTGGCTGGACTCATGCCGGAGCAGAGGGGCAGATTGTGTCCATTGAAAACGGTGTGCATCGCCACTTCAGCTACACGGATATGCTCGACTACATCCACAACAACGTGCTTCCGTTCGTGAGAGTGGGTGCTATCAGTTGAGAACTGTCAAGCGCAACAAGCGCCCCGTGGCATATGCGTTTTATCAGGGCGTGACGGAACTGACGGATGCTGACGGCAATCTGACTGGCGAGTACAGTGTCCAGTACACTGCCCCGGTTAAGGCATTGATGAATGTCTCTGGTGGCAGAGGGCAAGCTGACATCGCGCTGTTTGGGCTGACGCAGACCTTTGGACGCACGGCTACCACCGAGGATCTGGATGTGCCTTGGAACACGCAGACTGTGATGTGGATTGAAACCGATCCTGACACAGAGCCGTTTGACTACCGCGTTGTGGCTGTGAGCCGCACCATCAATCAGGTCGTGCTGGCGCTCTCCGAGGTGGAGACGGATGAAGACAATCACGATTGAGTTGTCCAAGGAATCATGCAAGGCCGCGCTCAAGGAACTGGAGAAGTATCAGAAGCAGATAAAACCGAAGATGCTGGAGGTTTGCAAGCGCCTTGCTGAGATCGGAATGACCGAGGCAAACGCGCATCTGAAACTTGCCAATGGGAACGATGACGCGAGGCTTTCAATCGAACCTATGGATGGCGGCTACAAGCTGGTCATGTCCGGCACGGATGTGTACTTCATTGAGTTCGGCACTGGCTCTTATGTTGAGCCGCACTACCAGACTTCCGTTCCCGTGTTTGCTGGATCGTGGTCTATGGAACACTCCCAGAAGTACGCGCAACAGGGCTGGTGGTGGTATGGCGGTGAGCCGCTGGTTGGTACTGAGGCTTATATGCCAATGTACTATGCGGAGAAGAAGATGCGTGAAGAAATGCCACGCATTGTCAAGGAGGTATTCGGAAAGTGAACTATAGCCGCAACGCAATCTACACGCGAGTGGCGAACGCGATTAAGGCTGGATACCCGGATGCCTACACGACTTCGCGCATGGTGGCTTCCCCAGCGAAGTTCCCAGCCATCCTCATCCATGAGATCGACCGCAACAGGCCGATTAGAAACGTGCAACTGGATTTTCAAGATGTGCAGTACGAAAGCGTCTACGAAATCCAAGTTGTTAGCAATAAAGCAAACACTGCCGCTACGGAAGCCTACGCCATCATGGAGTTGGCTAGGGCGGCTATGAGTGGACTGTACTACCGCGAGTTCAGCGAGACGAACATCGACCGTAGTGACACGTTCACGATTGTCGGACGCTTCCGCAGAGTAATCGGCGGTGGCGATACGATGCCTACTACTTAAAAAGGAGAAATGCAACATGGCAAATGCTGTGTCCACTGCCGGACTGCTCGTCAAGTATGCACCCGAAGCTACTGCTGGCACTCGTCCGACTTCTGGTTTCACTACCATTCCCGGCGTTAAGGCGATCCCGGCGTTTGGCGATGAGGTCAATACCCTCCAGTCCACGCCTCTGAGCGCCACGAAGAATCACACTTACATCGCTGGCCTCGCTGATCCCGGTGGCGCTATCCAGCTTACCGTCAATGACTATGAGGAGTTCCGCACTGCGTGGGATACTTTTGTGACTGCGGCAGAGGCTCTGACTGGCGGTAAGAAGATGTGGATCGAGTATGCGTACCCCGAAGGGTCGAACCTTGAGAGCTTCTACTTCCCGGCTACGCCCCACGCACTTGGCTTTGGCGGCGCGGAGGTTGACTCTGTTCTTGAGAACATGGCCAACCTTCTGCCGGAAGGTGACTACATCTTCGCGGCGGCATCCACCTGATAACACAACAAAATGGGGCGGGACAATTAACCCCGCCCCAATCTTGCATTAAGGAGATAAGAGATGAGTTCTGTTAAGAGTGAGAGACTGAAACCGATGGTGATTTCCGACCCTGAGAACGGTCGGGAGTACACCCTTGAGTATAGCCGCAAGAGTGTTGTCAAGGCTGAACAGGCCGGACTCGATGTGAACGCACTGGAGTCCAAGTCCATGACTATGATTCCGCTCCTGTTCTGGGGCGCTTTCCAAATGCACCATCCGCACATGACCAAGGATCAGACGGACAAGATCCTGTTTGACGGTCTTGGCGGTCTGAATGAGGATGAGATGGCGTATCTTGGCAAGCTTTATGCCGCGCCGTTCCAAAGCCTCATCGCGAGTGAGGACGAAGGTGCAAACCCTCGCAAGATGGCGGTCAAGTTCTGACGGAGGAATCCGAAGAACCGCCGCCCACATACGAAGAAGTTTTTGAGGAGGCTTTCCCGCAGTACCTAGTCATGGGAATGTCTTATGAACAGTATTGGGAACAGTCTCCTTATTTGACCGTTGCGTACCGCAAGGCTTACAGAATCAAGCGCGAGACAGAGAATGAGCAAGCGTGGCTACAAGGGCTTTATGTCTTTGACGCTTTTGCTGTCGTACTTGCCAATGTCTTTTCAAGGCGTGGTGCTAAGAAGCAAAAGTACATTGAGCGCCCGATAGACATTTTCCCGCTTACTGAGCGCGAGAAGAAGCGCAGAGAGGCCGAGGAGAACGCAAAGATGCAAGCTGTTATGGAGTCGATGATGCGGAAGCAACGGGCAAAACGGAAACCGAAGGGTGATTAAATGGCAGATACCTTAGAATCACTTGAAATAGAAGTAAAGCACAGTGCATCCGGCGCTGACGCTGAAATAAACAAACTAGCGGACTCTATACGGGGTTTGAGTGCTTCGCTGAATGGAGTGCCGAGCAAACTGCGTAAGCTGGTCGAGGTCATGAATGCTGTGAAGGGCAACATGAACGTAACGATCAACGACAACAGCACTTCGCAGACTGCTGGCACTATCAACAACATTCAGCAAGCGGCTCAGAGGGCTGGGAAAGCTACTCAAGAAGCGTCCAAGGGAATTAAGGCGTTACATAAAGAAGCATCTAAGAGCAAAACCCCATTGGACAATCTTGTTTCCTCTCTAAAGCGAATTGCGTTTTACCGCATGATCCGAAGCGTCATCAAGGCAATCACGCAAGCGCTACAAGAGGGCTTGCAAAATGCCTATGCATTTAGCCAAGGGATAACTACCGAGGGGCATAGGTTCTCTTCGGCTCTCGATTCGATGAGTAGTTCTGGGTTGAAAATGAAGAACCAACTTGGATCTGCGTTCATCGCATTGCTAACGGCGATAGCTCCTATTGTTAATACCATAATTTCCCTTATCACTAGGCTTGCCGATGCCCTGTCTCAGTTCTTTTCTGTTTTTACTGGAGGCACTTATCTAAAAGCGGTAGATGTCCCAGCTAAATGGGCAGATGGGGCTACTGGAGCGGCAAAAGCGGCAAAGGAATGGAAAAACCAGCTCCTTGGGTTTGATGAAATCAACCGCCTTGAAGCCCCTTCCGACAACGGTGGAGGTGGCGGCGCTAGTGCCATTGACCCAAGCGCCATGTTTGTCGATACCCCGATTGACGGAATCTTTGCGAAAATCCGCGACAAGTGGCTTGAGCTTGTTAACGAATTAGATTTTGAACCGCTTAAAAGAGCGTGGGGAGAACTTGAGGCAGTGGTAAGCCGCTTCGCTGAAATTGTAGAGCGAAGAATTGGCTTCGTCTGGGAAACTTACCTTAAGCCTTTAGCCCATTGGACAATCGAAAAAGGCTTGCCGCTTGTGATAGAAGATTTAGCCAAAGCGTTTGGATTAGTCCTAGATGTTCTTGAAGATTTAGAGCCGTTTATCAACTTGTTTGAGGAAAAAGTAGTAGTTCCGATGATGAACTGGGATTTGGCTCGTATCGAGGAAGGGCTTAAAGCACTTGGCGAAATCATCGACAAAGTTAACGGGCTAGTCAACGGGGATATTTCTTTTGACGAGTTTTTTGATGGGCTTGGCGAAGATTTGCTTAAGCTCACTGGCTGGCTGAACCCGATACAAGCTATAGCAAACGCAATAAGTGATTGGGTTAGCAAAAAACTCAGCGGTTTAGTTGATGGGATGAAAGAGCAACTTGGATTCTCCAAGCAAGCGTGGGACGAATATGTTGAGTCTTTGAGTGGGAACTGGGAGAATATTAGAGCCAGCGCAGTCGAAAAATGGGGAGAAATTAGCTCTACTCTTTCGCAAAAGTGGAACGAGATAAGAGATGGTTTCAAGAAAACATGGGATGACATTGTTAACTGGCTTCATGGCGCTTGGGACAAACTGGAAACGTGGTGGAGCGGTAGGAGTCTTCCTAGCTGGCATATTTCACTCCCGCATATAAGTATTGGCTGGCAAGAGGCTGGAGAACTTGCAAAGTTCTTTGGCTTTACTCGCGTACCAAGCTTGAGGGTTGACTGGTATGCCACTGGCGGTTTCCCGGAGGACGGCCTGTTCATGGCAAACCATGGTGAGTTGGTCGGTAAGTTCTCCAATGGACGCACTGCCGTTGCCAACAATGAGCAAATCGTTGAGGGCATCAAGCAAGGCGTGATTGAAGCGATCCTGACCGCTGGCAACGTTGACAACGGCGGCAACCACACGGTTACCATTGACATCAACGGTCGTGAGTTCTTCCGCGCAACGTATGATGACCAAAGGGCTGTCGCTAGGGAGCGCGGGATAAGCATCATTAGCACATAAATGGGGGTGGAGTTTTATGAGCGAAAATAGCAATCAATTGCTTATTGGAGATTATAATTCTCCATCCTTTTCATTTGGCGAAAACAGTCTGATCGGTATCACGATGAATTCGTCAGTGTCGGTGATCGGAGATGATCTCGGATACGATGCGCTTGAAGCAACGATTTACTACACTGGCAGTGGGCTTGAAAGCGTTGAATTCGGTACGCCTGTTTTCTACTCCGTTGCTGGCGGTACAGTTCAAAAGTTTTATGTCGAAGAAGTATATAGGACTGCCAAGAACAGGTACTTTTTAAGCGCGACAAGCATCATCGGCGTATTCGATAAGGAAAAGTTTTTCGGCGGTATCTACAACGGAGAAACGCTGAAAGATGTTGTCACAGACATCATGACATCGAACGGTGTGCAACTGTACAAAGCATACTCGCGTTTTCAAACTGCGTTGGCAAGCGGCGAAACGTTAATACCGGGAGCTAAGTTGTCGGAAAACTACTATGGCTATGCCGACATTAACTCAGTGCTACACGCGAAGCTGAAATTCTGGTCGTTTGACTGGCAAGCCAGTAACGCTAGTTCAAGCTACTTAAGCACAGATACGGTTCTTCTTGGAGCGAAGGGGTCTGACAGTGGGACGCGATACTACTTGTCCCTGTATGTGAGGAGGAGCAGTTCTTCTGAGAGATACACCACATCAGGCGATTTGACATTCTACCATAACGGCAGGAGTATTAATCTTGGTCAAGTCAATTTAGGGGATGTTCTGGAAATAGAAGTGAGGCCGTTTGACGGCAAGCTTTATTTCACCAAGAACGGGTCAAGGCGGAGTTACACTATTTACTCTAGCACGACTTCAAACCCAATTCCGATCTATGTAGTCGGCGCTGGATATAGTACCAACGAAAGAGATGTGACGAGCGGCTTCCTGTGCGATTGGTATTTCTACAAAGTTTACAACGGGCTTGGTGAAGAGCTAATAAATGCTGTCGCGCTGAAGAACAAGTATACTGGCGAGGTTTATATCAAGAACCTCGCGACCGGGTATACAACTGCGTATAGCTCTGCCAAGGTAAATGACTCCGATGTAACGCGCATAAAGACAAACGACATAGCAGTCTATAGCGCAAGCGATCTTGACTACTATTTTAACCAAAATGTGGCGTATTCGGATGGCATCGACAGCATACTGGTGTACGGCTGGATACCGATAACGACAAAGAGGAACGCACTGCATCAGCTACTTTTTTCGCAAAACATCAACCTTTTGCAGTCTAATAACGGCGCGTATTTGCTAACGAGGATTAGCACAAATTCGCCCGAAGAAATCAGCGATGATAACGTGTACGACTCCGGCAGTCAAACAATACAAGCTCCGGCGAAGAGCGTATCCGTTACTGAGCATTCGTATTCTACGGTAGGAGCGTCTCAAGAGAAGGTCTTCGACAACTCAGGAGATCCAGCAATATCAGGAGAGTACATAGCGGTTTTCCAACACGCGCCGATTTCTGGTGTCCCCGTTGGCAATGGTTTGACTGTACTGTCTTACAACTGCAATGCCGCGATTGTCTCCGGGAGAGGTTCAATCCTCGCAACACCGTACACTCACTCGACAGCCGAGTTAACATCGCTGAATACAGATGTGGCTGACGGCAACGATGTCTCAGCTTCAAATGTTCCACTCGTCACAGCCGCGAACTCTGATGCCGTGATGAACAAACTGAAAGCGTGGTATTTCAGCAAACTGAACATTTCAAAAAGCGACATCTTGTATAACTTGGAGAAGTGCGGCATTACATATGCATTTATCACTCCATTTTCTGAAAGATCGTCTGGAATTTTAAGAAAAGTATCAATCATTGCGTCTGCCAAGAACAAGGCGAAATGCGAGTTCGTCAGCGGGTACACGCCACCTGATGTTGGCGGCTATTCCAACTGGGTCATCTTGACGAATGGCTCTAGTTGGCAAATCCCGCAAGAGGTGCTGTCAGAAACGAATCCGACTATACGGCTGAACCTGATTGGCAAAGGTAGCAACGGAACTAACGGCGCAAGTGGTGAAAGCGGTACTGCGGCGAACAACACTACTCCGGGGACAGGAGGCGCTGGTGGCGCTGGCGGCGCTGGTGGAGACGGCGGTAGAATTCTGTCTGCAACGGTTGACGCATCGCAGGCGCGGCAAGTGTCTGTTGTTCAACAGGGCGAAAACATTGTCGCTACAGTGAAAAACAGTAGTGGCGGTACGATAAGCACCTATTCTTCCGCGAACGGGAACGTGCTGGAAAGCGGCTTCATCAACATCTTTAATGGTGAGCGCTTCGCCTACAAAGGCGTAAACGGAACTGCTGGCGGAAAAGGCGGGAATGGTGGATACCACGATCCGATTAGCCACGGGACTCAGACGTTCCCGGAAGATGGTCAGTCAGTAAACGGTAACTCTGGCGGCACTGCTGGAAAAGAGTTCGCTGATTTTTGGTATGAAGACGATGAACTACGGCAGTTAGAATGCGGAGGCTCTGGCGGTGGCGGCGCTAGTTATTTTTCCGCTGGAGGAGACGCGATCAGAACTGCCACTAGGCCGTCTGGGTATAGCCCAGACCCGAATTTTAGGGGCGGTGATGGCGCGAACGGCGGTAACGCTGAACAGCCTGTTGCTTACGGCTGTGGAGGAAATGGAGGCCACGGCGGCGGTGGCGGTGGCGGCGCGGAAGTAATTGCCATTGGTGAGTTCTCCCCAAGCGGGGACTACAGAATTACATATTCTGGTACGCCGGGTAGCGGTGGCGCTGGCGGTATTGCATCGCTTGGCGTTGACGGATGCCTCATCATTTACTACTAAGGCGGTGAGTGAATGCTTATAGACAACAATATCACAATAGACGGCGTTGACATCACGCCTTACATCGCATATCAGGGCGTACAGTGGTCGCGCAACGATGTTGATGGCCCGAATGCCGGACGCACGATGTCAGGGCTTATGATTCGTGACAGAGTAGCAACGAAGATCAGGCTCGACATCACTTGCAGACCGCTCAAGGCAGACGAGCTTCGGACGCTACTCAACCTCATCTATCCAGAGTTTGTCACCGTGGTCTATGAAGATCCAATGCAAGGGCTTGTGAGCAAGACCATGTATGCAAACAACAACAAAGCGCAGTTCTTACAAAAATTCGTGGACGAGGGAGATGACCCATTTGAACGATGGTTCAATGTCACGTTCCCGCTGGTCGAAAGGTGATGATTTGCTATGAATATCGTTAATATCACGCTTGGCGTTGATACTCAGCCTTGCAGTTCCATCACGCTTGGTAGGCGCGGCGAGAACGAAGTTACTCAGGTTGTCGTTGACTTCTCCTCATGGGTGGAGGAGTTCGGCGCTGGCGTAATCACGCTTCTCGCTATGCGCTCTCAGGACACATCTGCGTACCCTGTGGTGCTTACGCTTGATGGCAACACGGCAACGTGGGATGTGACATCTACTGACACGGCTTATAAGGGTAGCGGTAGAGCAGAGTACATCTACACTGTAGGCGAACAGATTGCCAAGAGCGTTTTGTTCAACACGGTTGTTCTCCAAGACATCGGTGAGCCGTCTGAGACTCCTCCCGATCCTTATGAAGAATGGCTGGAGCGCCTGACGGAGCTTGGCGCTGAAACGCAAGCTAATGCACAGGCGGCACAGCAAAGCGCCGAAGACGCTGAACAGAGCGCACGGGAAGCCGCGCAGGAGGCCGCAAACGCAGAGGGCTATGCTGAACAGGCTGGAGAGTCCGCAAGCGCCGCGCAAACCGCAGAGGCCGATAGTGAAGCCGCTAGGGATGCGGCACAGACTGCACAGGCAAGCGCTGAAGCATCCGCAACCGCCGCAAGTGGTTCTGCCGCTTCTGCCGCTGGTTCTGCAACTGCCGCCGCTGGTTCTGCTTCTGATGCGAGTTCGTCTGCATCTGCCGCTGGTGCTTCTGCGACAACTGCAAGCACTGCCGCTGGACAGGCTGAAGCCGCAAAGACTGCCGCACAGAACGCACAGAGTGCCGCCGAAGATGCCGCCGAGGACGCACAGCAGGCCGCACAGCAAGCCCATGTGGAGTATGAGCAGTTGTCAGGTGAAGTAGACGATTTGTCGGATGAAGTTTCTCAACAAAAGAGCGCTATTGACGATCTGACCGCCCTTGTTGACCGCAAGGCCGGGATGCTGGTGGACACAGCCTCTGGCGCTATTGCCAGCTTTGTCCCTGACAGCACCATCCCCGACCTTTTGGGCGTGACCGTGGACATCGAGCCTGTGCAAGACCTTCATGGGCAGGACGCGCCCTATCCTCCGGGCGGTGGGAAGAATAAGCTGAAAAACGAGGCGGTAACAACAACTCATAGTGGGATTACCTTCACGGTGAATGCAGACGGAACCGTTTTGGTCAACGGGACGGCAACTGAAAACGTTGAGCTGACGCTTACAAGAAACGCAATAACCGATGCCGGGGATTACATTGTGAGCGGTTGCCCGTCTGGCGGGAGTGTCAACACATACTGGGTTAATATTAGAACGACATCAAACGGAAGCGTGTCGTGGCGTCAAGAATATGGCGCCGGGCTTTCAATCAACAACTGCACGGTCGAGAATTTTGGTGTCTATGTCAAGGCCGGAGCAACCGTTAACAATGTTGTTTTCCGGCCCATGATTCGCCTCGCCACCGAGACGGACGCAACCTTTGCTCCTTATGAAAACATCTGCCCCATCTCCGGCTGGGATGCTGTGGGTATTGACAGCACTGGCGTGAATCTGTGGGATGAAGAATATCTGCTTGGCT